>OGWB01000028.1_pt1 | contig 16048 bp, 34 predicted proteins | sample 1575961 | NCBI WGS metagenome assembly OGWB01 (sample SAMN07581556, study PRJEB24739) | freshwater metagenome | place: Singapore | collected 2015-04 | reverse complement strand
AAGAAATAGATGGTATCATTTATATGAATGATGGCGATTGGGTGGAAAGTTGCAGTGCTTTAGTTGAGCATTTAGACGGTAAATGGGAAATAATATACTGGAACAAAAAAATACCAGATTAAAAAATCATGACGAATTCCTACGACCTCTAATTCCTTATGAAATATCATTTGGTAGAATACACATCTTCAATCAAACATCACATGCTGGGATCGACGGCAAACGTTACCTTGTTGTGCATGGAGACCTATTTGATGGCATCTCCAGGCTTGCTCCTTGGATTAGTTTTTTAGGAGATAAGGCTTATGATATTTTATTGACATTAAATACATCCTTTAATAGACTAAGACATCGACTTGGATTCGGTTATTGGTCTTTATCACAATTTCTTAAGCATCGTGTAAAACGTGCGATGGATTTCATATATCATTATGAACACAATCTTGTGGAATATTGTCGCAAACGAGGGTATGATGGAGTTATTTGTGGTCATATTCACAAACCAGAAATCAAAGAAATAGATGGTATCATTTATATGAATGATGGCGATTGGGTGGAAAGTTGCAGTGCTTTAGTTGAGCATTTAGACGGTAAATGGGAAATAATATACTGGAACAAAAAAATACCAGATTAAAAAATAAGGGCGATTATGAATTTTGATTTAGTAAGTGATTTACACATTGATCATTGGGGTCAAAGCTATGAATTAGATTGGCTTCATAGTCAAAAGAGTGACATACTAATTGTTGCGGGTGACACAAGTGATAGTGTAGATATAACATGTGAATATTTACATAAACTTACAAATTATTATACTAATGTTTTGGTGATTGACGGCAATCACGAACATCAAAATTCAATGGAGAATTTGGAAACATCAATACAATATTGGAAAGATTGTGTTTCTCAAACATTGGCAACATATCTTGGAGCTAGACAACCGATCATTGACGGTATTAAATTCATAGGCGTGTGTGGTTGGTGGAGTTTTGATTTTGGATCTCCAAATATAACTCCCGAACAAACTGTCTCAAAAGGAAGTAAAGAATATGGTCTTAACGAAACAATTGTTAAAAATCAATTTTATCAAAGTTTAAAGGATGCCAATTATCTATGTAATTCAATGACTGATGCTACATTAGATGATAATATTAAACACATAGTAGTCGTAACTCATAGTTTACCTCACCCTAGTTGTATTAGCTGGAACATTTATCCTCCGGATCTTGATATGGTCGGTTGTTATGGTAATAGTAAATACCAATGGACTCTAGATGCTGACATTAATGAAAAATGTCGTTATTGGGTATTTGGCCACAATCATGATCAAAAAAATATTCCTTATAAACACTTAAAATTCATAAGTAATCCCAGGGGCAGACGAGAAGATTGGAATAGAATAAATTATCAAGTATTAAATATCGAAGTTTAGTATACCATGAATACAATACTTATAATCACCGATAATTTAGCAGATCAGATAAATGGCGTGGTTACGACCTATAAAAATATTGAGACGTATGCGATTCGTGATGGTTTTCGGTTCGTTTATATTACTCCCAATGAGTTCAACTACTTTGATTGCCCTATCTATAACGAAGTCAAGATTGCCCTTCCGAGGTCGATGGGCGAAAAGATTAAGGAGATATGTCCGGATCATATCCATATCGCCACAGAAGGTCCTGTGGGTCTGTGGGCTAGAGCATATCTTACAAAACATAATTTTAGCTACAATACTGCTTACCATACTAAGTTCCCTGAAGGACTTAAAACCCTTATTGGATTACCTGAAAGGCTTACTTGGCGTTATATAAAATGGTTTCATAAGCACACAGGCAAGGTTCTAACTACAACAGATGCTATGGTGAACCAACTAAAGGAACACGGGTTAGTTGCAGATATTATTCCATGGACAAGGGGGGTCGACAGAGAAATTTTTAATTCTAGTCAAAGAATAAAAACTAATAAAAAACTAAATTTAGTGTGTGTCAGTAGAATAAGTAAGGAAAAAAATCTAGACGATTTTTGTAAATTAGATTATTTGCATGCAAGAAAAATCTTAGTAGGTGATGGCCCCTACAGAGAGGAATTGCAAGTAAAATATCCTGAGGTAGAATTTGTAGGATTTAAAACAGGGAAAGAATTAGCATATTACTATGCGAATGCAGATGTCTTTGTGTTTCCTAGTAGATGGGAAACTTTTGGTATTGTAATGATCGAGGCAATGGCATGTGGTACCCCGGTAGCAGCATACCCGTGTCAAGGTCCCATGGAAGTGATTGAACATGGCAAAACAGGATTCATGAGAGAAGTTTTGAAGTTAGCTATAACAGAATGTCTAACTTTAGATAGATTTGATGTGGAGGCATTAAGTTTAAAATGGTCTTGGGAAGAAGCTTGGAATATTTTTAGAGATAACTTGACACCCATAAAAACTAATTAAGGAGCGACAAAATGATGAGATTAGAACTTAGCACACATTCTTTAGATGTAAGATTCGATTGCATTGACGACGATGCAAATGATTTAGAAGTATTAGATACCCTCAGAGCCTTAATAGATGTATTAGAGCAGCATGTAGGCGTACATCTCACTATAGTAAGTAAGCCAGAATTAAGCGATGATGAAGAGGATTCTGAAGAAGTTTTGGATGATGCAGATCCAGTTTAATTACACAGTGTATAAATAATAGAACAGGAGAAGGTATGCTCTATATTTGTTATCAACCACGCAGTATTAGTAGAGATTATGGCACAACGCCAGACATCTTTACCTATACAAATTCATGGGAGATGCGAGGGTAGGTTATATATAGAGAAACCGTATAAACTAAAAACCCTCGTACCCGCAAAGTTCGAGGGTTTTTCCATTTTGAAACGAATAATCGAGCATTTGACTCAGGTATCTAAAGGTGTTATTATACGGATAAGATATAAATCTAGGGTTCGAGTCCCTCACCTTAGGCCAGTTTTGCCCTTTTAGTTAAATGGTATAATGACGGTTTTGTAATCCGTAGTTGGCAGTTCGATTCTGTCAAGGGGCACCAGTTTTATCTGACTGTAGCTCAGTGGATTTAGAGCAACGGCCTTCTAAGCCGTGGGTCGGGGGTTCGAATCCCTCCGGTCAGGCATTGAGTTCTTATTTGCCATAAATTTCTTATTTGTGTAGCATTTTCGTAATGTTTTTCTGGATTTATTGTTTTGCAATTATTATTATGCCATTTATTGATATTGGCATTTGAAGCTATTTTTTTACAGTGTATGCATTCAAACTTAGGTGGAGATTTCCCTTTATTATGAGGTGTTTTTCCTTTTCTAGCCTCAGAAAGTTTTTGTCTTTTTTGAGCGGAACCTATCTGACCTGTATTTGATTTTGCAATTTTTTGTCGATGTTCTAAAGTTTTAGGTTTACCTTTACGAGACGCTGACATCTTCAATCTAGTTTTTTCTGATGTAATGTTTATTCTTCTATGATATTCCTTATTTGAAAATGGATCATGATATTTACCATTTAATAGTAAAGTATCACCCCAATGTTGTTTAATAACAATTTGTTCTTGTTTCCAACATTCTAAAGAATCTACACTTTCAAAAATTATCTCTGCAGTAAAATTGTGCTTGCCATATTTTAGTATTTCTTTTTTCATTCTATTTGAAGATGTAAAATAATTTATCCAAATGTCGTCAACTGGGTTTATCTTTAAAGTTTGATTCCTATACCTATACCCAAAATAAAAAGTGTTGTTAATTTTATTAGTTATTTTATAAACATATGCATTTGTCATTTTTTATCCTTTTATTGTATTTATAATTTTCGTATTTTTCATTTAGGAGACGTTATGCCTGCAGTTTGGTTAGCATCAGACCACCATTTTGGACACGAAAAAACCTGTACTGTATTCAAAAGAGATGATGGTTCACCTCTTAGACCTTTTTCTTCAGCTGAAGAAATGGATGAAACCATGATTCGTCTTCATAATGAAAGAGTAAAGCCTAATGATAAATGTTATTTTTTGGGAGATGTAGTCATTGCCCGTAAAAGTCTTGCTACTCTTTCCAGGCTTAATGGTGACAAAGTTCTTATCAAAGGAAATCATGATATCTTTAAACTTCATGATTACACTGCACACTTTAGAGACATCAGAGGTTATCACGTGATGTCTGGTCTTATTCTTAGTCACGTTCCAGTGCATGCTGATTCAATCGAAAGATTTGGATGTAATGTTCATGGACATCTTCACCATAGAAGAGTGATGAAAGATAATAAGATTGATCCGAGATACTTTAATGTGAGTGTAGAGTGTATCGACTTTGCTCCTATTCTTCTTGAAGATCTGAAGAAAAGAATTATGGAGCAGGGCGGGGGTGTCGAGATGAAAAAGTCTCGACACGAAGTAGATTAGGAAGGTTGGCAGAGTGGTTATTGCAACAGTTTGCTAAACTGTCGTTCAGAAATGGGCGCACTGGTTCGAATCCAGTACCTTCCGCCAGTACACCAGGTTAGCTCAGTTGGTAGAGCAGCAGACCGATAATCTGTTGGTCGCAGGTTCGAATCCTGCACCTGGTACCATATATGCTGATGTAGATCAGTGGTAGATCGCTTTCTTGGTAAGAAAGAGGTCGCGAGTTCAATCCTCGCCATCAGCACCAGTTATTCAAAATGCTTGACATATATAACTACAGCATATATAATATTAAGATATTCACCGATAGCTCAGTTGGTAGTAGCGAGTGACTGTTAATCACTAGGTCCCTGGTTCGAGCCCAGGTCGGTGAGCCAGTATTATGTGAAGGTGGCAGAGTGGCCCAATGCAAGAGTCTGCAAAACTCTAAAACCGTGGGTTCGAATCCCACCCTTCACTCCAGATATGGGAGCTGTTCCCTACGGCGGACTGTAAATCCGTTGCCATAATATGTAGGGTGGTTGGCAGTTAGGTTCAATTCCTTCAGTTCCCACCAGTATCCCCGGCCCTACGCCGGTTAGTGAGTAGGCGGTTGGACTTACGTTAGTAGTCTAGGTTAGCCATGCGACCTCCTTCCGGGCCCTAACATCCGGCAGGGTAAAAGACTATGGCAGGGTTTGACCAGCCCGAAGATGGTATGGACGAGGCAACACTCCAGGTCAGGGCTTGTGGGAACAAGTAGCTGACATTAATAGCGAGGTTTACATGGAAAAAGCTTTTGTGTACAAATGGGTTCATTTACCCACATTAAAATGGTACATCGGTTTTCATAATGGAAAAAACCGTAATTATGTTTGTTCATCTAAGTTAGTGAAGGCTCATATTCTAAAAAATCCAAATGAATGGAATAGAGATATTATTCAATATGGTTCTGAATTAGAAATGTTTCAACTTGAATCGTTAATTCTTCAAATATTGGATGCTAAGAATGATCCTAGATCATTTAACGGTCACAATAATGATGGAGAAAAGTTTAATACCATTGGCAGAACCAAGGAATTTATGTCTGCTGAGGAAATACATAATAGAAAAACTGCGGCAAAACTACGAGGAGATGGAAAAAAATCAGAAAGCCACAAATTGGCATTATCAAAATCATTAAAAGGAAGACCGAACCCGAGATTTGCAGCCCAATTTGGAAAAGGTATGCCAAAAGTAAAAAATGTATGTAGAATAGAGGATAGAAAAGAAATGAATATCTCGCATTTTATTCAATGGTTAAGAGGTAGTAATAAGAATCGTAGAAAATAAATCAAGTTGGGGCAGGTGGGAATCTGTAGCCGACACCATATTCTAGCACATTCACTCCCAATAGCAAGCGGGTCGGTTTGTAGTCCTGATGCTGGACGAAGGGTTCGAATCCCAGAGTGTGCTAAAATATGGTTATTAGATGAAAAAACAACGTATAGCTTTATTTCACAATCATCCGGAGTGTAGTATTCAATGTGCTCATGGTATAATTAGAGCACTAGGGTTAACCTACGAAGTTGACTGTTTCAACAAAGATGAGCTATCCGAAGCGGTATTAAAAAAATATAAAATGATTGCTTTCCCTGGTGGCATAGGTGACAGCAATAGATACAACAAGTTACTAAAAGATAAAGAAGATATAATACGAAATCAAATAGCAAAAGGTAAAAGATATCTTGGTATTTGCATGGGTGCTTATTGGGCCGGACCACATTATTTTAATATACTAGATGATGTAAATCCTGTTCAATATATAAAAAGGCCTAATGCTGATACAAATAGAAGTTATGGTACTGTCGTTGATGTTAATTGGTTGGGCCATGATGAGACAATGTTCTTTTACGATGGATGTAGTTTACTAGGAGATTCTAGTAAATTTGAAACTGTTGCTACTTACAGTAACGGCGATGCTGCAGCAATTATACAAAATAATATTGGCTTAATAGGTCCTCACCCAGAAAGTGATATATATTGGTATAAAAAGAAATTCCTACATCCATATTGGCATGAATATAGACATCATTTACTTTTACTAAAGTTTGTTAATAGGTTGATGAGATGAATAAAAAATTTATCTGGTTAAACAACTTGTATAGTTCTATCAATTTTACCATTATTGAACTTTTATCTATTATTGGATTTTTAGTTTACCTAATTTATCTTATCTCGGATTGGTGAAAATACTCTCTGTGGCGTAACCTGGCAGCGTACTACGTTTGGGGCGTAGTGGTTCTGGTTCAAATCCAGACAGAGAGACCATCATTTTTATGTGATCAATCGATCCATAGATTAAGGGAATCCCTCATCCGAGACCAAGGAAAGAAATGTACGCTGAAGATAGTATAGATATTTTTGTATATGAAAATTTCTTTAAAGATCAAAAATGTACTATGGTAGAAATAGGTGCAGGTCATCCAACCTATATTAGTATGTCGAAGTATTTTAGAGAACTAGGTTGGAGATGCATAGGCATTGATGCTAATGCCAAGTTTGTTAAAATGCATATAGACCTAGGATATGAGGTATATAATGTAGCATGTGCTGATTACGAAGGAGTATCTAGTTTTAAGATTTATAATACAGGACATTGGGATGAGGAAAACGAAGGCATTAGTTTTTCGGCATTAGATCTACGATACAAACCAGCTGTAAACTATGACTTTGAAGAAGTAGAAATTAGAGTAACTACACTTAATTCTTTACTTGACAGTATAGGTGTAAAGACATTAGAATATATTTCTGTAGATGTAGAAGGTTGGGAAATAGAAGTACTTAAAGGCTTAGATGTAGAAAAATTTAACACTAAAGTAATAGCAATTGAGGACTGCAATAATTCTGAATTATACAAAAGTTATATGAGAAGTATAAACTTTGGTTTAGCTTATAAATCTAGACATAATTATGTATATAAGAACAATAGATTTTGGCCCAATCCAATGTTTGATGAAAAACCTAATTTGCGTCAATATACTCAATAGTGAAAACTATTGGGCGTGTGCTGTTCGGTCCCATCCTCCACTCCACCCTGGGACTATCGTTGACTACGTTAAAGTCAAGCCGGAAGTTTCGTAACCGGCACTTATAAGGAGCAACAACATGCCGAGACCAAAAAAAGTAAACACTGAGAACAAGAACGCTGAGAAAAAGATCACTCAGAAACGAAAACCAAAGATCGCTGAGAAACAGATCGCTGAGAAACAGAATATCTATAGTAAAACAATTATTTTAGATGATGGAAGGACCGATTTAGAAATTGATTGGGATAAATTACGTGAACACATCAGAACCATCTAGCAAAAGTACATCCTTACATGATTTAGGGATAGAGGGAGAAATAGTTGTAGCCAATTTCTCCGTATCTGATATTGAATATCTGCAGGCAAGTAATGATGTTGATTTCACAAACTACGTAAAAAAGAAGTTATGCTATTCTCTTGTTGAACATCTATTGAAAGAAAGTAAACATGTATTGTTTACAAAGCATCAACATCGAAACGAGGGCATTACAACCTTCATTGCAAGAATGACCGTAGTTCCAAAAGATACCACACAGAAATTAGTAAAAGAAGTCAAGCAATTCTGATCAATTTAGTCGGATACTAAGTACCCATACATTTGACTCGGGTATCAAATGGACATATAATATGTGTATGGTAAGAAAAAAGAGATCCGACAGACGTCACATCGTGTACCTCCTACAGAACGCCGTGACAGGCGAATCTTACGTTGGGGTTACTCAGGGTTTTCGGCAGAAAGACCTTCGTGTAAGGGTTCTGAAGCACTTTCAGAGGGCCCTTAGCGAGTCCAAGAGTTGGACTTTGTGCAAGAACATTCGTCAGTATGGTCCAGCGGCATTCGTATGGACAGTGCTCGATGTCGTCAGAGGCAAGGGAGCTGCTCACGCTTTAGAGCTTGAGCTTCTGTCCAAATATTCTCCAGAGCTGAACACCAAGTAACCCGTCATTTGACTCGGGTATCATTTGGTTATATAATATGGGTATAGTGAAATTTAGGAGATGAAATTGGCTTCAGTAACAATCAAATTCAATGAGTCCAAGAAGCGCTGGGAAGGTGCAGTAAACGGTCGTATCAAGTCCCACAGTACTCACTTGGATTATGTACAGAACAAGATGGCTGCTCTAGGATATCGGATCAACGCTGCTCAGACGATCAACAATGATGCTAAGCAGATCGACGAGTTTGGTATTACCAAACGTTTCGAGTTCGTCAAGCAAATGGTGTCGATGGTTGCGAAGAAGACCGTAGCATCAGCAATTATCACGGGTCAGGGTGGTCTGGGTAAGACTCACAGTGTCATCCGCGCTCTTAAGGACTGTGGTTTACATGATGTGACTGATCTCGCATCGTTCGAGGTCGGTACTCGTTTGCAGGGTTCCAAGTCTTTTCGAATCATCAAAGGATTCAGTACCGCTAAAGGTTTGTATCGTTCATTGTTCGAAGGCAACGGTATGACTCTTGTCTTCGATGACTGCGACAGCGTGCTCAAGGATCCTGTAGCACTGAATTTGCTCAAGGGTGCACTTGACTCTTACGGTGAGCGATACATCAGCTGGAATGCAGACATCAAAGACGAGGATCTTCCCCGTTCGTTCAAGTTCACGGGCAGCATCGTGTTCATCAGCAACAAGGACATGGACTCGCTAGATCAAGCAGTTCGCTCGCGTGCTTTGTGTGTGGATCTGAGCATGACCGAAGAGCAGAAGATCGAGCGTATGGAAACTATTGTCGACGATGCAGAATTTTTGCCCGAGTACAGCAAAGAATACAAGCATGACGCTTTAGAGTTTTTACGCTCTATGGTCAAGAGTGTTCAAAATCTCTCGCTTCGTTCGCTTATCAGTGTAGTAAAGATTCGTGCAGAGGGTGGCGATTGGAAACATTTGGCTAAGTACATCTTGACTGCTGGTGCTTGACTCGGCAGTCTTTTTTATATATACTAAAGGACATAGTGAGGAGTTGATATGAGAAAGCGTTTAGTCCCTGGTTTGAAGAATTCACAGCGTGTTCGATTCGTGATCGATGGATTCGGTTTCTACTGTAAAGTAGAAGACCTTTGGATGAATACTGGTACTACGAGTCACGCCACCGCTCTGCAAGATGCAGTATTTGCTCTCTCATCTTGTAAGAGTGACCCAGGACCTGCAGGTAAAGCATGCATCGGTATTGCTGGTACATGGCAAGGACACAATGTTCAAATCGACCTTTGTTAAGGCGTAAAAATGATACTTCATTCTCAAGATAGAATAGATTCCTATTCATTAACTGATTGTAAATGGCAGAAAAAACTTAATCAGATTATCTGCCCAGTTAAATCAAATGGTAAATTTCCAGCAGCTGTAAACGTACATAGTCCAAGAACAGATAAAACTGTGATTTATGTTTTTTTGACACCCAATGATTCTAGATTCGATCAGGATGGATGGGACGGTGAGCAGATGGTATATAAGACCATCGAGCAAACTAATAACGCAGAATATCTGGTGCTATATAATTCATAATGGAAAACTTTACATGGTTCGAGTGGATTATAATTTGTATTATAATCTATGCAATGATACATAGATTAAGAAAAAAAGATGTGACATATGAAGCCAAAAAGTACAATATTCCTGTTGAAATAAGAATAGAAAATATAGATGGTTGTTTCTATCTTTGGAACAAAACAAACAATGATTTTTTAGCACAAGGTACAACTTTTGATGCTGCTGTTGCAGTATTAGAAAATAGATATCCTGAAACTAAATTTGTAATGAATAAAGAGGAATACCACAGATCTAAATCAAATTCTCAGGAGATATAATGAGTGACAATATCTTTAAAATAAAACATAGTGAACGCAGACAAAGAACAACTAATGCAATAAAGAAACAGATGAGAATTGCTAAAAGTATGGGTGTTCTTATTGATGAACCCCACAAACTTGCCAAGCACCATGCCCTGGATTGTGGAGTCTCCAGTTGCCCTATTTGCAGCAGCCCCAGAAAACTCTATAAAAATAGAACAATTCAAGAAAAAAGATTCTATCAGAACATAGGTGATCAATGATTAAAGAAAATGAATTGAAACATAATATGTGGGGTAACCATTCTCAAAGTTTTGGATTTCTAACGGATGAGGAGTTATCTAAGATAACTATTTCTACGTCACAATTCACTACAATAAGTATTTCTCCATTATCAACCTCTTCAATTCATTCTTTAAATACTTTCGACATAAATCAAAATGACAAATTAATTGGATTTACCACAAAATATATTATTGCTGGGAATTATTCTGAATACAATGCGTTTTTAAAAAGAAAAAAGTTTAACACCGAAGAATACAAATTCGTTTATAACCCATCTATATTGAAAGGATTAAAAAATGTACATGGGTATTACGTTGGTAGTTGGAAAACTAGAACTGATATAGACGAGATCAAATCAGCTATTGAAGATGCAAATTTATACTAAGGAAGAGAAATGCCAAACTGGTGTCTTAACAATCTAGAAGTCAGATCCGATGATTTAACCTTAATCAATAAATTCAAATTGGCCTTGAATTCTGAAGGGCTATTCCATTCATTAAAGCCTAACCCTTCTGGTGATTGGGATTATGGATGGAGTGTGGAAAACTGGGGAACCAAATGGGATGTTGGCAGTGATGTAATTCAAGTCATACAAATGGAGGATGACAGAATCATTGTAGAGTTTGATACTGCTTGGGGTCCTCCGAGAGGTTTTTTGGAATGCCTAGAAGAACTGGGATTTGAAGTTACATGTATGTATAATGAGTCAGGTATGGCATTTTGTGGTATTTACTCGAATGGGCAAGATGATTATTATGAATATGAAAACATGACACCCGAGGAAGTGTCAGCAATGTTACCCGAGGAGCTTAATACTTGTTTTAATATTTCTGAATCCATTAAGGATTTTCAGGATGATTGAAAACGATTATGACAAATCTAAATTATGTAATGAAGATGTTCAGGAATTTATTATAAAGGCTATGTATCAATACGAGCCAGATTTAATAGCGGCCATGCTTGTTATTAGTGGAATGAGTATGTACAAAAATATGTTTGATACAGAAGACTACGAAAAAATTTGTAAAAAGATTTATGATGATCGATTTAAAATACGAGGATGACATGTATTACAAGTATGAGGTTTGGATAAAAATCAATGACTATCAAACTACACATACCATTGTTATAGCTAAAAATGACTTAGATGCTAAGCTGTTAGCGGAAGCCAAATATGGTGTCGGAAACGTATTAAACTATACCAGAATAGGAGATTACGATGTTTAGTGACATAAATTATACACCAATTACTGCAGATTTTGTAAATACAAAAATGGCAGGAGTGTACAAACACATGGGTCTTGCAGTATTAGTAAGTATGCTTGTCTCCTATAGTGTATCATCTGTCCCCCCTTTAATGGCATTCTTTTTTACGGGTTGGATGCAATACGTGACTATATTTTTGCCTTTAGTTGCGGTATTGGGTATGACTTTCGCTTTAAAAGCAGATCCCCCTAAAGAAATCGCACAACTGATGTTACTTAGTTTTTCTGTAATTATGGGACTTAGCTTTGCTAGTATTTTTGCGATATATAAGATGGGTAGTATCTTTACAGCATTTATGGGAGCAGGAGTTCTTTTTGGTACAATGAGTTTCTATGGTTACTTTACTAAAAGGTCTCTAGATTCTTTTGGTAAATTTCTTTTCGTTGGATTGATTGCCATTGTCATTGCCAGTATTATCAATATTTTTATTGGTAGTTCAGTTGCTCAAATGGTAATTAGTGCCCTTGCCATTCTAATTTTTACTGGGTTGACAGCATATGATACCCAAAAGATTCGTGAAATTGTAATGGAGGGAATGGATCACAATGTGGAAGTAGTTGGCGCTTTGACATTGTATCTTGATTTCATCAATATCTTTTTGAGTTTACTGCAACTTTTTGGCGATAAAAAGGATTGACAGCCGATACTTTCTTCTATATAATTAAGATATAGTGACAAAAGGAGTTTAATTATGGGTTTAGATATGTATCTCAAAGCACGTCGTTATTTACGTTATGATGACGATCGTCGAAATTCTCTAAGAGAAGAATTCAAGGTTCCTGATGGTTGGGAAACCACTGAGATTAGCTTCGAAGTTGGTTACTGGCGCAAGGCCAATGCCATACATAAATGGTTTGTTGACAATATCCAAAGCGGAAATGATAACTGTGGTGAGTATTATCTGAGTAAAGTTGATCTTGAATCTTTACGAGATCTTTGCTTGCAGGTAAAAGCTGAACCAGACAAGGCACAAGATTTGTTACCTGCTCAAAGCGGGTTCTTTTTCGGCGATATAGCTTATGATGAATATTATTTTGCTGATATAGATCATACAATCGCTGTTATTGACAGTGTTTTAAACTGTGAGAATACAGATTTCGATTACTATTATACATCGAGCTGGTAATGGATAAATTAGATTTATTAGAAAAAGCAGGTTTCGTTTTGTGGTCTGATGAAGATTACGCAACAGGAATAGTAGATTGGGGATCTAATTATGATAAAGAAATTTTATATTTGATAGATTTAGTTATTGAGGAGTGTAGAAAAAATGAGTTTTGATCGTTTTGATTTTGAGCAACAACTTATAGAATGTTGGAATATTACGAAAGACATCAAGACTCTATATGAGGCTGTAGGTGATAGAGACCCTGCTATGTCTCAAGATGAGATAATGAATGTCCTTCTGGGATTAGAATCATTATATGAACTTAAGTTTGACAAATTATGGCATATGTTTGAAACAGGTATACGCGAAAAAGCTATTGTTTCCAAAGAAACTGAGGTCGATAATTAATACTATCAATTACATTCTGTAGAGGGTATATGAAAGATTTATCTAAATTTTCAGAAGATGAGCTGGAAACGATGATTGCAAAAATTGAACTTGAATTGCGAGAAAGACGATTAGATGCGGAATACCAATTATACGAACAACAAATGATGATGTCTGTTGAGGGGTATTATGAATCATTTTAAAGCTAGAGAATTTACTAATCGCATTCTTGACTAATCGCATTCTTGAATTAGATGAGGAAGGGATGCTAGATAGGGACTGGCTTATTACTTCTTTACTTAACTGGATGTCGGAAAAAGAAGTCAAAGAGTTTTATAAGAGAGTCATTGAACCAGAAATCTTAGATCCTTTGGATGATGACGAAATTTGAAATTAAGATTTTGTTCGCTACTTTAGTCGCCTTCGTATTATACGTTGGCATTTTATATCTTTTTAAACTTAAAATCATATGAATAAATGGAAAGACACCCAACACATGAATTACTACTATCGGGAGTCTGATGGTAGGGTTCTTGGAGGAGCATGGCACTACACAATGAATTCGGCAGTATGGATGGGAAAAATCTATGAGGAAGAGTTTCCATTTACCAATGCTAGTGAGAAGTTCTTAGGTAATTTTATTGATCAACAAAGTGCTAAGAAAGCTGTAGAAAACTATTGGTTTAAACAATCTAATACTTTGGAATATAATGAAAGTAGTAATTAATCGTTGTTATGGCGGATTTAGTCTTAGCTTTGAAGCCTATAAACTAATTGCCAAACGCAAGGGTTGGACTCTTGCAACTGATGATTGGGGTAATGATTATTGGTTAGTTGACAAACAAAGAATGGATTATTACGATCTAGATCGTACCGATCTAGATCTCGTTGCTGCGGTAGAAGAACTAGGTGAGAATGCATGTGGTTATGCTGCTGATCTCAAAATAGTAAGCATTCCAGATGATGTTAAATGGTTCATACATGAATACGACGGTATGGAAGTTATTCGAGAAGAACATAGGTCTTGGTTTTAATGGGCGCAGGATTTAAATTCAAACGCAAGCAAAGAAGTGAGGTGTATCTAGACATGAATAAAATTACTCTACATAGAGATGATCTAGAAACTATTCTTAAATTAGTAGACAGACTCAATCCAGACCATACTATTGATGGTGATAAAGTTACTATTACTGCAGATAACAGTTCGGGTATCGGTGTCATTATAGCTGTTGAAATTCCTATAGACATTAACGGTGTGACCGGAACCTTTAACAAAGTTATTGTAAATTCCACTGAATGGTAATGAAAACCTATACCGTTGAAGAATTATTTTCAGACATTCCCGGAGACTCAGCCAATGTCCTATTGACTATCCCTCCAGAGATACTCGAATTAGTCGGATGGGAGGCAGGAGAGATGCTAAGTATTAAGGTAGAGAATGAAACAATGGTTATTAGGAGGCAAAATGACAACACTTGAATTTTGGATAGGCATAGTTTTTTGGTGTATAGGCAAAGACTGTGGTATGATCGCTACTCGAACTGCAATTCAGACAGAAAAGCAATGCATTGTCATGAAGAATGAAATGGTCAGGGAAATGAAATCCAAGCTTTCGGAATCCGACATCATAGATGGCAGATGCGGTCGACATACCATTACCTTTAGTCACGACAATCTTGAGAAGATCTAGCATGGGCATGTTTGATTATATTAATTATAATGGCAATAAGTATCAGACAAAGGATACTCCATCACAATACATGGACAATTATGAAATTCGTAACAATCAATTGTGGCATGAAAATTATGATGCTGAATGGATTGACCCAGAAGAAGGTAGTGAATTTGGGCATTTAGAAAAGCGAAATATTCGTTGGACATTTTGTGAAAAGTTTATCGGTGAGATTCGATTCTACAGATTATTAGATAAAAAAACTGATACCTGGGAAGAGTATTCCTCTTACTTTTATAAGGGGCAGTTGAAGGAACTTCACTTGCTAGAAAAACATGAAAATGCACAACAGCCCGAATTCTAAAGCTTCATAAACTCAGTCAGAAATATGACCTGAGTAGCCAGCATAATGACAACAAGGAATGGTATGGATTTAAAAACTGATAGATTTGCAGTTGTTGTACTGGGCCTGGCCCTTGTAGGTGCTATAATTTATAGCATCTGGTATGGCTCAGAGCTTTCTCTTATGGTACGTGACTGTCCGGGCCTGGTGGTCAGAACCCCGGCTGGTTGGGTCTGCAGTGACGCCATGCTGCAGGAATCCTGATCATGAAAGTAGTAATTAATCGTTGTTTTGGTGGTTTTTGTCTTAGCTTTGAAGCCTGTAAGTTAATTGCTGAGCGCAAGGGCTGGACTCTGGCTACAGATGACTATGACCGTGAATACTTTATACCAGAACTAGGCAAAGATCAAAGATTTGACCCATATGATCTCGAACGTACAGATCCAGACCTTATTGCTGTGGTGGAGGAGTTAGGAGAAGATGCCGACGGATATGGCGCAGAACTTAAAATTGTTGATATTCCTGATAACATTAAGTGGCACATTCATGACTATGATGGCATGGAAACTATACGTGAAGATCACAGGACATGGTTTTAATGGGCGCGGGATTCAAATTTAAACAGAAGCAAAGAAGTGAGGTGTATCTAGACATGAATAAAATTACTCTACATAGAGATGATCTAGAAACTATTCTTAAATTAGTAGACAGACTCAATCCAGACCATACTATAGATGGTGACAAAGTTACTA
>OGWB01000027.1_pt1 | contig 17620 bp, 23 predicted proteins | sample 1575961 | NCBI WGS metagenome assembly OGWB01 (sample SAMN07581556, study PRJEB24739) | freshwater metagenome | place: Singapore | collected 2015-04 | reverse complement strand
CCACCGAGATCTACACTATAGCCTACACTCTTTCCCTACACGACGCTCTTCCGATCTCAAAAAAGAAGAAATAATGAAAAAAGTTATTTATTATTCACAGCATTTAAACGAGACTATTCGTACTTTAAAATAATTCATCATAATCATCTATAAGTTTTGTTTGTTGTTTTCTTTTTGAAAGAACGGTTACTGCTTGCTCTATTTTGTCTAGATTATGTTCAAATCGATATCCCTGACATACCGGACAAAAAATAGAGTCAATAAATATTACACTCTCACATCCCTCACACAACTTATAATAAAAAATATTTTTTATTATTTTTTTTGCTAATGCTTTTCTTCTTTTAATTTCTTCGTCCACATAAATACTTAAGTGAATAAAGACATAAAAGCAATTTTTGAAGGTTACGACCAGGGTATTAATCATACTTCAACTAAAAATAGCCCCTTTGATTATAAGGTAACTGATTATGCATTTAGTAGAGAAGAACAAGAAGAAGGTGGATTAAGAAAAGAAATATTGAGCAAACTAAATATTATTTACAAAAAAGCAATTTCCGGATCTCAAGAAGATTATAAAAATATATTATTTTTATTAAAACAGCTAGAACAAATGGTGTCGAGAGTTGCTGGTAAATAATTTTTATTATACTATAATAAAGTGTGCAAAACTTTAAAATTGATTGGCCTACAATTATTACAGATACGTATTGTCTTTCGTATCGAATAAATAGACAGTACGGTAGCCCGGATATTATAGTTTTTTTAGGCCGAGGTGCTCTATTTATTGCAAGCGTGGCATCTCACGTATTAGGAGTTAAAGATGTATTTAACTTAGGAATGAGAAGCTATCAAGATACAGAAAGAAGCAATATTAAAATTATTCAGGATTTAGGCAACAATTTTTGCAAATTGGCAAAAAATAAGAAAATTTTAGTATTAGATGAGTTGTCTGATACTGGTAATACCTTATATATGGCAAAGAATATTCTTGATAAATGTAGCTTACAACAAGTTATATATGCCACGCTTTATATTAAACACGATACTTCTTTTGTACCCGACGTCTTTATAAAGGGGTTTGACAAAAAAACATGGCTTGACTTTCCTTGGGAATACGATATAATAAAATAAATAATAAATAATATTTTTTAGCAAAGTTTGCTAACTCTTTTTTATGAAAATAAACAATAAAAAACAAAAGCTAGGAGCTCTTATATTGGTAATGTTGTTAACTACTGCATCATTTTGTTATACAGATTATGCAGAAAGAAAGCTTACCATAAAAGATGTCAAAGCTGAAATTAAATCTCTGCCGATTGATCAAAGAAAAACTGCTGTAAAAGAAATAAAAATTAAGAAAGAAGGCATTGTTTATAAGGATGAATTTATTCCAAAAACAAACAATAGTGATTTTAAGATTTTAACCGTTCGGCTAACCGTATATTGGGCGCGGGGCGGTGATACCGATTATTATAGTTCTAAGAAAAAGAGTTCTACCGGATATACCTTAAGGCAGGGTGAATCTATTGCTGTTGATCCTAGAATTATACCTTACAGAAAAGAAGTTATCATACCTAATGTTGGTGTAGTGAAGGCTGTTGATACTGGTTCTGCAGTAGTAGCAAAAAAAGCATCTAATGGTAAACTACCAGTTATTGACGTATTTTTTGAACATAAAAAAGACGCAATGCTTTTTGCAAATCGCTATCCAAAGGTTGTTAAGGTAGCAGTAATTAATTAAATAATTATGTGCAATTTAATAGATTAATAAGAAGAATATTAGAGCAAGTTGATCTACCGCCTCCTGCGATAGTTCAACAATCTCAAGATTCAAGAATTACTTTTGATGATGTTCTCGAACTCCTCAAACAACATGAAGGCTATAGAAATAAAGTTTATCTTGATTCTGTTGGTAAGAAAACAATAGGCATTGGGTTTAATATGACACGAGCCGATGCTCCTTCTCTTATTGAACAAATAGGCGGTAACTATGAGAGATTATTAAATGGAGAAGATATACTGACAGATGAACAAATATTAGATCTTTTTAAGCTAAACATAAAAACCGCCTATAATGATGCAAAAAAATATCTTCCTAATTTTGATTCATTACCTAAGAATATTAAACTCGCTGTTTTAGATATGTCATTTAATTTAGGTTATCCTCGGCTGAGTAAATTCGTAAATACAAAAAAATATATACAAGCCGGAGAATATAATAAAGCGGGAGATGAAATTTTAAGAAGCAAATGGGCAATACAAGTTAAAAATAGAGCTAAAAATCTAGCTACGCTTTTTTCTTCCGTTTAATTTTTTTAGGTAATTTTATTTTTAATGCTTGCTGTCTGCTTGGGAAAGTATTTTGCATATCTCCGGTTGTCATTCCTATATCCGGTCCAATATTATCAGCATTTTGATTGTATGGTAAAATATTAAAATCTTCTAAGATTTTTTTTACTTGCTCTTCAAATTGCATTTTAATTGTTCTATTTCTTTTTTTAATTCCTTTATACATTCAACCAGTAAAGGTATTACTTGGTCGTAATTAATTCCTAAATATTCACCCCTGTATTCAACTGCATGGGGAAGTACTTCTTGTAGTTCTTGTGCAATTAATCCGTAAGATTGTCTGTCTCTAAGATGTTCGGGAGCCTTGTCATTAAATTTAAATTCATAACCATTTATTTTTTCTATCTTTTGTATTGTTGAATCTAAAATTTTTAAATCTTCCTTAACATTTTTATCTGACAGTGAGGCAAAAGCTATTACATCTCCTGCGCAATTAATATTATTTGTTACACTTAATGCTCCAGTTATTGTTGTAGGTTTAAGAATATTTACTAAAGTCGAACCTATAGTCATTCTTGTTGTATCAACACTAATAGTAAAATTTGCACCAGATTTATTAATTACAATACCGTTTTGACCTGCTAGAGACGATTCAGAAAGAATTGTATCAAATGAAATGCCGGTCAATGCAGAATTAGAAGTTCTGCCCAAAACAGTTCTTGGATTGATTTTTATATCTAAAGGGTTTTGAATAGCACCAAACGGATTGCCTTTTACTGAAAAACTAGGAACAGTTGCAAGTTTTATATTTGTGACTCCGGAATTAGCAATAGATATAGGATCGCTAAATGAAGTTTTTGTTAAAGTATTCCCGTCAACAACACCAAATGCTAGTTGAAAAGGACCCACTCCTCCGTTTTTTATTTGAATTTGTCGACTTAAGTTATATTCTAATTGATTTGAATTAAGGAGGGGAGAAACATCTAACTTAATAAATTCTGAAGTAAGCGGTGGAAAATTATTTGTAGGTTCAATACATAAGGCGGTTAACACATAAATTGAACGGGTGTCTCTATCATATATGATATCACCGTAAGTTGCCCCTTTTGCGGAAAATACCCCAAGTGCTTCTGGAGTAAATCCATTTGTATTACTTCCATATAACTGAGACACTGAACCTATGAATTGACTTCCCACAGGTAAGCCCCCGGCGGTTATACCATCACCAACAAATAATCTATTTGTGTCATAGCACCACCCTGGTTCACCGCTACTAAAGATAATACCAGTGGAATCGGCTGTTCTTCGCTGTATATCTAATCCTTTACGTATTAAAATTTTAGTGATAGTGTCAGCCATATTTTCTAATATTTATTATTTTTACCGGTAATCCAACATAAATAATTATCATGACAAAACTTTATTCTGCGGTCCTTGCAGGAAATAATACTATAAATGTTTTTGACGTAATAAAAGGTATAAAAACATATAGCTTAAGCCTGGGCAATGTGGAAGTAGTTAATGGCCCTGTAGTTACACAAGATAAAATGACTATAGTGGTAAAGGAAAAATCTGGTGCAACTCGAGGTAAAGTATATTCACTTCCTCGGGGGATTTTATCGTATTCCTTTCTAGTAAAAAATGGCGCGTAAAAAAACATCTACCTCAGAAATACAAAAGCTTCAAAAAGATATGGAGCATGTTTTTAAAACTGTTTATCATGGTAATGGCTCGCCTTCTCTTACCAATCAAGTAACGAGATTAGATAGTAAGATTACTTCTTTAACAGAAAATGTGGAGGATAAATTTAGTAATATTCAAAATGAAATTAATTTAAAGTTTGAGAACGTCACAAATATAGTAAATGAACGGTTCGAACACCTATCCCAACTAATAAAAGATGAATTTAGTGATAGAAAAAACAATTTACGAGATAGCTTTAATCACAAAACTGCCATTACCACTGCCACACTAGCATCTGTGACATCTATTATAGTTTTATTTTTATCAGAATTTTTTAAAAGAATTGGTGGATAAGGTTATTTAGGATATTATAATCCTGTTATGGAGCTTCTTGATGTAGAGCTATCTAACGAGCCACTAGATATAGAAACATTTTCTTATCTAAGTGATAGTGATTACCCAGTTGTACTGCTTGGGTTTCAATTAAAAAATTTATACGATCAAAAAAGACTTGTTTTTAAGCAACAATATAAAACAAATGACATTATTCACTTTGTACCACAAGAGACTATGATGCCTAAATTTTTTAGGGGTATAAAACTGGGAATAAAAACTTCCGTTATCTCTTTTGTACAAATGCTGGAAAACTTGAGTTGTACTTCTGAAAAAGATATTAATATTTCTATTTATAAAGAAATATTAAACCGCTTTAATTTGTCATGTGAAAATTGTTATGCTTATCTTAATAAGGGTATTTTTCCAATAGACAGCCAATGCTTAAAAAACATATCAAATGATGATATTAGTTCGGAAGAACTTTACTCTTTAATCGATACTCAGAAAACAAATGCATTTCAAGGTATAGGATATCCTGTTATTTATATTTTAACAAATAAAAATTATCATAAAACCACGAGTAATAATTTTTTACACACGGTGGTAAAAAAATACTACGATGTATAAAAAATTCTCCATAGAGAATATAAATAATTTTTTATCCCTATTACATGAATAAGCAGATTTTTGTTAAAAAGCGAGACGGTAAATCGGAAAAGTTTAATATTGATAAAATTCATAAAGTTATTAACTGGTCTATAGATGGAATTGATAATGTTAGTTTATCGGAAATAGAAATTAATGCTAATTTAAATATTGAAGAAAACATATCTACAAAAAAAATACATCAAGTTTTAATTGAATCTGCAGCAAATTTAATTTCTCTTGAGAAACCAAACTATCAATACGTTGCCGGTCGATTATTAAACTATCAATTACGTAAAGATGTCTGGGGGGGAAGAGTAGCTCCCCGCTTACTGGATATTATTCACTCTGGGTTAAGAAGAAAAATTTATGATCCTATTATTCTTGAAAAATACTCAGAAGATGAAATTAATAAAATTGGGGAATTTATAGAGCATGATAGAGATTTCCTATTTACATATGCAGGCATTAAGCAACTGTGTGACAAATATTTGATTAAAAATCGGGTTACCGATAAAATCTACGAAACACCACAATTTGCTTATATGCTTATTGCATGTTACGCTTTTATAAATTATTCAGCTGATACACGCATTGAATACGTTAGACGATTTTATAATGCCATTTCTAAACATAAAATAAATTTACCCACGCCTATAATGGCAGGAGTTAGAACTAATTCGAAAATGTATGCAAGTTGTTGCTTAATAGGGGTGGATGATAATAAAGAGTCTATCACCGCATCCGGTACTGCAGTTTCAATTGCTACTGCCAGTCGCTGTGGAATAGGTATTGATGTTTCACGAATTCGTGCTATAGGATCTAGTGTTAACAACGGAGAAGTAGTTCATACAGGTATCATACCCTTTTTAAAAATTTTTGAAGCGTCTGTAAAAGCTTGGCAGCAAAACGGCTTACGAGGCGGTTCTGCAACTACAAACATTCAATTCTGGCACTATGAAATAGAAGACGTCGTTGTTTTGAAAAACAACGCCGGGACTGATGATAATAGAGTTCGTAAATTAGATTATACTATCGGTCTTTCAAAGTTATTTTATGACCGGGTAATAAAAAATGAAGATATAACTTTATTTAGTCCTCATTCAGTTCCCCACTTAATGGATGCTTGGGGTACATCAAAATTTGATTCTATTTACGTTGAGTGCGAAAACGATAAAAAAATTAAACAAAAGAAAAAAATATCAGCAAGGAAATTATTTTCTCTTATTGTTAAAGAGCGAGTTGAAACAGGAAGAATTTACGTTTTAAATGTTGATAGTGCAAATGAGCATGGAGCGTGGCTGGATAGAGTAACCATGAGTAATTTGTGTACCGAGGTAATACATCCTACTATACCTCTGAAGGATTTTAATGACCCGGATGCGGAAATCGGTATGTGTATTCTTTCAGCTATTAATATGCTTGAAATAAGAGATTGGAAAGATCTTGAAAAGACGTGTGATTTAGCGGTAAGATTTTTAGATGAAATTATTGATATACAAGTTTATTTTAATAAAGCTGCAGAAAACTTCGCTAAAAAAAGAAGAAGTCTGGGCATAGGTCTCACAAATCTTGCTGCATATTTTGCCAAACATGATTTATCTTATAACAATAGAAACACACTTTCTGTTTTAGATGAATATGCGGAACATTTTCAATATTATCTTCTTAAAGCTAGTTTAAATTTAGCTAAAGAAAAAGGTCCGTGTGAAAAGTTTTCGCATACAAAATATTCAAAAGGTATATTGCCTATTGATACATATAAGAAAAATGTTGATGAGATTTGTAAAAGAAAATTATCATTAGATTGGAATGAATTAAGAAAAGAAATAGTCAAGACAGGATTAAGACATTCAACAGTTTCTTGTTGTATGCCTTGTGAATCGAGCTCAGTAATACAATGCTCAACAAATGGAATAGAGCCGGTGAGATCATTAATAACGTTTAAAACATCAAAGACCGGTAAACTACCTGTATTGGTTCCTGGAATCGGTAAATATGAATCAAATTATGAGTTATGTTACAGCTTTAAAGATAATTCAGGTATTATAAATGTTAATTCTATTATTCAAAAATATATAGATATGGCTATATCTACAAACATTTATTATAATTATAGTCATTATCAAAACAATATTTTGCCTGATAGTAAGGTGATGAAAGAATTGATATATGCTTATAGTATGGGTCTTATTAGCCTATATTATAATAATACAGATGATGGTGATAAAGAACAGATTTTAGATAAGTCAGAATCCGATTGCTCAAGTGGAGCATGTAAGTTATAAGTATATAATATTAACTATGAAAACGGTTTTAAATAAAAAGAAAGTTGACTATACCAAGCAGCCGTTATTTTTTGGTGAAGAATTAAATTTGCAAAGATATGATAAATTTAAATACCCGGTGTTTTTCGAATTGTTTAAAAAACAAGAAGAATTTTTTTGGTGGCCACATGAAATATCTTTACAGAAAGACCGAAATGATTATAAAGAACTAGATGGAGAGCAGCGCTTTGTTTTTGATAATAATTTAAAATTTCAAACTTTAGGGGATAGCATGCTTTCCCGGTCGTTAAATTCATTAAAAGATTACGTAACAAATCCTGAACTGGAGATATGTATGAATACATGGCAGCGGTTTGAAGGTATTCATAGTTATAGTTATTCTTATCTTCTTAATAATGTTCATCCGGATGCTTCTGGATTTTTTGATAGTATAATGGAAGATAAAGAAATTGTTTCCCGTGCAGAATTAATAAGAAATAACTTTGATAAAATTTTAGGGAATGATGAAAAAAAAGATTTAAAACAAAAAATATTTGATTGTATTTTATCTGTTAATGTAATGGAAGGGTTAGTTTTTTATATAAGCTTTGCATGTTCTTTTTATTTTGGGTACCGAGGTATAATGGAGGGTAATGCTAAGATAATTAAATTTATTCAACGTGATGAATCGCAGCATTTTGCAATATCACAAAATTTAATTAAGATTTTAAGAGATGAAGAAAAAGAAGGCTTTACAAGCACTGTAAAAAAGAGTGAAGATAAGATCTATGCTTTTTATGAGCAAGCAGCAAAAAATGAAATAGAATGGGCACAATACTTATTTAGTAAAGGTTCTTTACTTGGATTAAACGCAGATGTTCTTGGCGGATATGCAAAATGGTTGTGCGATAATAGGTTACGATCTCTTGGGTATAAAAAAATATTTAACGAAAAAACCAATCCAATTTCCGGGTGGTTAGATAGTTATTTAGATAGCAGTAAGGTTCAGGTAGCACCGCAAGAAACAGAGATCAGTGCATACAAAATTGGTGCCCGTGATACTAGTATTGATGATGAAACGTTTGATGACATTAAATTGTAATGATACTTTCGCATACGTTAAATAATTTAACAGAAGAAGAAATTTCTTTACTATTTCTTATCGGAGATATACTGTTTTCACCTTTAGGAATTGATTTTAAATTTAACTACATAAAAATGTTTAGGGTAAATATTATTCTGCCTATTATTGATACTTTAAAATCTCAGGCATTAGAAGAAAAATATAATATTTTTGATAGTTTGAAAGAAAAAATATCCAATCAAATATAAATAAAATTTAGAAGGAGTAATGTACTTTGTACACTAGGGGTGGGATGGAGGGAGTCTTTGAGACTACTAGTGTACGGTTGAATATTGTTTCGATATAGAATAAATAATTATGTAATGACTGCTCTTTCGAGCGCTGATTTAATTCTTACAAATTCTAAACTCTATAAACAGTTTTTAAATGAAAGGGAAGAAATCTTAAGAAATAAATGGTTTATGTCTGAACGAGAAGGTCAAGATGTAGGTTTTGAACGCGCTTTAATTGATTGGGTAACTTACCATAGAGAAAAATGGAAAAAAAATAATTAATTATTTTTTACCCGGAGAAATTGGTTCACAATTTATAGGCCCGGCTATACCTACGATTTTATTTCGTACACCTGAATTAGTTTCCGGTAGAGTAGATGCCAATCCCTTGAACATGTGTGAATGCGGCTCTACTTGAATACTATCTGCTGCAGCACCGGTACCAAATACCATGACATTCATTTGCGCTGGCGTAGCATTTATAGAGCCATCAATGATAGGGGTAAACGATGATTTTACAGCCTTTATACACCCATCATACGGAGCAGCACCTACCGGTGACCACGGTCCAGCTGACCCTACTCCCGATCCATATACCGGTGTATCACCTCCTCCGGGAAGACCGGTAGCCGATGCAAATACAGGTACATCCTCTATATTTTTAACAGTAACTGTGCCTCCTTGAGGATCTGGTCCAACACTTGTTATTGATCCTGCTTTTATATAACCAATGGGAAGATCCTTAAATAACCTACCACAAATTCTTTGTGCATCCGTAAACCCTATCCAAGGAGAACCGGTATCTATCATAGCAGGATTATATGACCATTCACCTATAGTACCTGAATCTCCTTGAGGAAGCGGTGGAGAGTTTAGAAGAATACCAAAACCGGTGCACAAACCATTTAGGTTTGCCACATCTGTAGTAGGTCGAGCAAATACTTTAGCTTTTTCTGTACCTTGCATTTCTACAGGAATTGTAATGTGATTGCCTGTTATTTCACCTTCAACATGCAATCCCCCGGCAATAACAACATTATTAGTGACTCCAAGTGAGCCTTCTACAACAACCTGCCCTAAGTTTCTGTTTTTTATACTAACTATATCACCTGTTAAACTTAATCTTTTGCCCCCATCAATATTAGTTTCCAATTCACTAGATATATTAATTTGCTCGCCTGCAATATTGGTCATCGAGCCACTTATATTTACGATACCGTAACTTTTAAGATTCAATCCACCAGCACCTACTAATACATTAAATTTGTTACAAACGTTTAAAGTATAATTTCCTCCTGGATAATCATCTACATGTACCATTTCGACAAGAGGTGAAGGCGTTCTGTTATAAAATGTTCCGTATTTTGCTACCATTACATCAGAAATAAACATTTTACCCTTCATATCCACCCTTATGGCACCACTATCATTCATAACCATTCCAATAGTTTCAACTTTATGCTTTGTAATATCGACAATTTCGCTTCCTCCTAATCCCATTAATTTCTCAATTTCAGCTAGTTTTTTTATTTTGTTTTGATAAACAGTTTTTAATTTATCTTTATTATTATCTCTTCTAAAATTACCACCAAACGAGCTTGGACTTCTCCCTGAACCCCCGCAAGCCGGGCACGTGATACCAAATATTTTGCCTGGACCGTTGCTAAAACCTATATTAGATAATGCAGAGGCAAGTTCTGGACTACCTTGAGTTCCTATATCTTGTAAACTCTGTACCAAGCTGTTAATATCAAAGGTTTTACTAAAAATAAAATCACCAGATGAATCAGCTAAAGAAGGAAAAACAATATTAATATAATCGTCAATAGTTTTATTGTTATAAACAAAATATTTTGTTTCATCAGAATTACATACCGGGCAAGCTGCTGGTGAACCGCTTTTTTGTTGTAAGGAAGAAGTGAGCTTTATACCAGAAGAATTTTCATAATTATCACATCTTTGAATTTCAAACAATTGTTTTAATTCGGGAATACTATCTTTTTCCGAAGTAAAGCCTTTAATAAAATTATTTGTTAATTTATCTAAATTTAATGCGCTAGTTACTTGACTATTAAGCTTATTATATTTTTGATATAATTCTTTAAAATAGCTTATTTCTTGTTCTGAAATGTTTTCTGTTTTACCTTCATAAATGCTTTTCCACATTTTAAATATTTCAGCTCTTAAATTACCTACTTTTTTGTATCTATCACCTTTAATAATACAATCATAATCTAATTCTGTAAATTCATTTCTTGTACCTCTTACAGTTAAAATTTGATCTCCTAGAACTAATTTTTGATCATTACTTGAAGCAAATTCTATATTGGCCTGATTATTAAACTCTTTAAATGATCCGGAGTAATGAGTAAATTTTAATGTTTCTCTATTATCACTATTTATAAAAGCAATAGTACCGCCTTTTTGATTGATTACATATTTGTTTCTATACGTCTCTGTATTAATATTATATTCTCCACCTTCTAAATTACCGGTCTCTTCATTTTCTTTTAAAGACAACGGATCATTTTCATATTCTCCGGGATAATCTAAACCGAGGTCTTTTATTGAAGATAAATTTGTATTGGTAGTTGTTACATCAAATATATCTCTATAATCTTGACCGCCCATTGAAGATGCAAAAATAACCGGATACATGGGATCACCTGCTCTAAAAAATACCCAAACATGGGCTCCGACGCTTAAAACAGGAAAGCTACCTTTAGCACAATTACTATAGCATTCTGGAGTATAGTTATAACTTAATTTATTTACTATATTTGCCTTATTTTCAGCTGGATCACTAAACGCATCTTTAAGCTTATAGTAACCAATATCATATATATTACCCGGCTTCTCTCCAATATTATCCGTGTTCTGTGTAAATTCAGTTAAGTTTCTATCTGGATCATCTCCTGTTAAATTAAGTACAAAAGTATCAAGATTACTCGAATCGCTTATTGAACCTGCATTTAACTCACTGTTGTATCTCCCACTACTCGATTCACCAACTATAGGAGTCGCTACTGTAGCCCATGGCAATATTTTTTTTAAATCTTCTAAGATATCTGTTAAATCACTAAAAGTATTTTTTCCGATAAACTTAAATTTTTTATCCTTAACTACCTCATTCCATTTGCTATAAACTGTTGGTGATATATGCGGTACGAAAACCTTTACTCTGCCTTGTCTTAATGGATCGTTATTTTGTACTACTATACCTAAGTAATTACCAAAATACTGCGGTTCTTTCATGTTGATATAATATATTTACATTTATAATATACTTATGCTAATGAAGGTCTCCCATGAATCTCCCTTAGTTCTGTTAGAACAATCACGTAACTATAATGATTTTGACTATGCTTTGGTTCATTTGTTTGAAAAATATCCTGATTATTATAATTTTTTTAAAAATTCTAAAAACTCTTATAATAGAGAAGTGTTGTTAGATAATTCAATTTTCGAATTAGGAACAGCTTTTGATGCTGATAAGTTTTTTAATTATGCATTAGAATTAAAACCTAATATGTTTATTGTACCTGACGTTCTTGAAAATGCTGGGGATACAGTTGAAAGCTTTATAAAGTTTAATGATAAAATTAAAGCTATTAAAGAAAATGATTCATGCAGGTCAATAGGAGCAGTACAAGGTAAAACTTGGCATGATTTAACAAATTGTTATAGGTTTATGGCTTCAGAGGCTGATATGATTGCTATAAGTTTTGATTTTAGTTATTATGAGATTACCGGGGAAGGTGTTACACAGTTAGAAAGATTTTGTTCTGGGAGACAGAGATTTATTGCCCAACTTATTGAAAGAGGTATATGGGAATGGAACAAACCACATCATTTGTTAGGGTGTTCTCTAGCAAAAGAATTTAGATATTATATTGATACAAATGTTCATAATATTGTAAGCTGTGATACAAGCAACCCAATTGTTGCAGCCATGCACAATATGAAATATGATGCCGATTATGGCTTAAATACAAAGCCTAGTACTAAATTAGCCGATATGATGGAACATCAGCTTACTATGGAACAAATAGATATTTTAAATTATAATTTAAAGATGTTTCGTAAAATTCTTCGCAGATGAGACCTTGGATTGCATTTTTTTCTCAAACTGGTACAGAAATATACAACTTAAGTAATAAGCTAGGCATTTATCCGGACAGTATAGTTTATAATAATCATGTAATATCTGAAAAAGTTAATAAAAAATTAATTGAACTTACCACATTTCGTGCAACTAAATGTAATATGTTACATTGTTGGAATATGATTCCACCAAAACCTACTGTAGAGGACTATAAGAATATTTTATCTAAATATAAAAATCCTATCATTACTTTACATGGTTATTTGAGAATTTTGCCAAAAGAAATATGTAGTGAATATGAAATATATAATTTGCACCCGGGGTTAATAGATAAATTCCCTTCATTAAAGGGGTTTAACCCACAAGAGAGAGCTTTTAGAGAAGGTTATAAATTAGCCGGATGTGTAATACATAGAGTTATTCCTGATGTTGACGAAGGAGAAATTCTTATGAGTCAGGGAATAGATATACAGAATTCTACGTTAGATGATGTGTATAATAAATTAAAAGATGTTGCATTAGATTTGTGGATTAGCTTTTTTAAAGCATATAAGATATTAGAATGAACTATAATTATAATAATATTTTTCTTATACCCAAATACTCTTTTATAAATAGTAGATCTTTGATAAGTACAGAAATTAATTTTTTAAACAAAAAATTTAAACTTCCTGTTATACCTTCTAATATGAAGTGTTGTGTAGATTATGATGTATGCCAACTTCTAGATAAACATTTTTATTTTTATATAATGCATAGGTTTGATATTGATATTTTTAGCTTTGTAAAAGATGCTAATGAATTAAACTTTAACACAGTATCAATAAGCGTGGGCATACATGATAAAGATAAAGCTTTAATTAATAATATTGCTAAGTGGAAATTAAGAGTAGATTTTATTACTATTGATGTTGCACACGGTCATCATTTAAAAGTTGCTGATCAGATTAAACATATTAAACAGGTATTGCCGGATACAAAAATAATAGCAGGTAATATAGCTACATCAGAGGGTGTAGAATATTTACAACAGGCAGGAGCTGATGCGGTAAAAGTAGGTATAGGCGGGGGGTATGCATGTACTACTAAGGACAAGACCGGTTTCACGTATCCTATGTTCTCTTGTATTCAGGAATGCAGTAAAAATACAGACGTTCCTATTATTGCAGATGGCGGGGTTCGGTGTAATGGTGACATAGCCAAAGCTTTAGCTGCCGGTGCATCTATGGTAATGTGCGGATCAATTTTTGCAGCATGTACCGATAGCCCGGCGCCCGTGGTTCGTGATGAAAGAGGTCATAGATACAAGCAATATTTTGGTTCAGCTAGTATACATAATAAAGTAGATAAAAAAAATATAGAAGGTACAATGAAATTAATGGAAACAGATAATTTTACTTACTTGGAAAAATTAAATGAAATTGAACAAGATTTGCAAAGTGCTATTAGTTATGCTGGGGGTAATAACTTACAGGCATTTTCAAATGTAAAATATGGAGTAAGACAATGAATTTTGTAGATGAAGTTGAAAAAGCATACCCTGAAACTTGCAAAGAATTTAAAAAAATTCAACACGAACAATACGAAACTTTTTGTAAAAAACAATTTGATTATGGACCGCATAATATAAGCATGGGATCCGATTTACATAAAAAAGAGGATATAGTTGCTTCTATATCTGCTATTGTTGTAAGGCTTAATGATAAGATTCAGAGACTTATTAATATGGTATTACGAAAAAAGTCATTTGAAGCTGCGAATGAATCAATATTTGATGCATTTAGTGATACTGCCGTCTACTGTATTATTGCCGAGATTGTTAAGCGTAATAAATGGTGTAAATAATTGATTCTTTAGAATAAAATTAATCTTGAAGAAAATACTATATAGTATATAATTAGATAGAGAATGAATATTACGTTTACCGGTCCTCAGTGTTCAGGTAAGACGACTTTACTTAAAAAGATGAAAGAGACTAGTGGTCTTATGGATCAGTTTTTTTATATTGATGAGGTCACAAGATTAGTAAAAAGAGAGTATAATGTTAAGATAAATGAGGAGGGTGCAAATGATGTAACTCAATTATTGATTTTAAATAAGGAACTAGAGAATTTATTTAAATATGATTATGAACTGTGGCCACGTTGTATGGGTAATGTACATGATAGGTGTTTATTAGATGGTTTAATATTTACAGAATATTTTCATGACAAAGGATTAGTTAGTCCGTATGTTTGGGTTCAAGCTTTAAACTATTGGAACAAATTTAATAGTAAGTATGATATTATTTTTTATCCTGATCCTCATGAAATTGAGTTAGTCGATGACGGTGAAAGAAGTATTGACGTAGCATTTAGAAATGCAATAATAGAAAAATATGAAAATTATTTTCTTAATCGTAATCAATGGAAAGATAGGACGTGGATAAATAGAATTTATAAATTAAAAGGAACAGTTGAAGAACGTATGGAACAGATTAAAATAGTACTTAATGAACACACAACTAGATAATAGTAATATTTCCAAGCATTTAGGTAGGATAACAGGATACAAAGCCACCTACGACCCCTCTCTTCTAGTCCGTGAACCGAGAATTAACAATAGAAAGCATCTTGGAATTACTGATGAAGATGCTCCTTTTGGTGGTTTTGATATTTGGAATGCCTATGAAGTTTCATGCCTAACAAATGAAGGAATGCCGATTGCTGCTATTGCTAAAATTGTCTATCCTTGTAAAAACAAATATATTGTTGAATCAAAGTCTATTAAGTTGTATATGAATTCTTTTAACATGCAAAAGTTTAAAGGTAATATTATTCAAGTATTAATGGAATTACAAGAAACTATTGCGCGTGATCTTTCTAAACTACTCGAAACAGATGTAAAAGTATATGTTCGTTCTACTAAAGCAATAGATGATGAGTTGTATTATCCCCCGGTTTTTTCTAACAAAGATTACCCAACTCTTGAAAACGATATTGATGTTACAATGATACAATCGAGATCTTATACTGAGGACCCTACTATTTTATCCGCAATAGAGATCCCTGAAGCTAGGGTACAGAGATTTCATTCTGCTCTATTAAAGAGTAATTGTAGAGTAACATCACAGCCTGATTGGGGAGATGTATATATTCATTATAAGGGTAAGTATGAAATAAACCCTACTTCATTACTGCAATATATTGTTTCTTTTAGAGATGAATGTCACTTCCATGAAGAGATTTGTGAGACAATATATATGAGAATATTTCAAAAGTTTTATCCGGAAGAATTAGTTGTAAGTTGTTTGTATGTGAGGCGCGGTGGTATTGATATTAATCCAACTAGGGCTAGTAGATACGATTTATTAGATAATTCGCTTATTGATCAATACAAGTATTTTACTAAAACGGTTAGACAATAATTACCCGTTAAGATTCCAAAGTCTTTTAGCTTCTGGTCCTACCGAATCAAATCCGTTATAGGTTGCTGTCTGTGCTGCAGAACCTGAATTTACTGTGAATATACTTGATTCACGGCCTGATAATACTGCAAAAGTAGCACCGTGATAAGCTGTATCTGCTCTAAAATTTGTTCCGTTTACTGTGAATGATCCTAATACACCGTTTAAAGCATCTTTAGCTGCATTAAAAATTAATGCTGTTGCATTAGTGCCAAATATATCAACTGTAACGCTATTCGATGTCAATGAAAGATTTAAAGAATTAGGTACTGTTGCTACAGGATTTGAAACTTGAAAATTATATACTTTTGATGGCATATAATTATTTATTCTATTTTTAGTTATTTTTTTTATTTTAAAACAAAAAAAAGAGCACCGCAAGATGCCCTTTTTTAAAGATCCTGGGACTTACCAGGTTAAAATTAATTTCTTTTTTTCCGCGTATTCTAATTGCTTAGAAGTACACCGACTGAGTGCCCGGAGTAAATGCAGTACCGAGACCTTGCAGAATAATTACGTGGTAGTAAAGATTTGCACCAAAGATGTTGTCAACAACACCATAACGTGTTAGCAAGCCAACACGAGGAGCAAAATCATTAGGACCAATGGTTCTCTGTACCATTACAGGAATGTAAGGACAGTAGATAATACCAGTGTCGTAGAATTCTGGACCCTTGTAACCAAGGAGGGCGTACTCAAGACGTGTAGTGCGAGTCTGTGTGCCATAGGGAGGGAATCCACCATTGCCGCCGAAGTTGCCTCCGGCTCCAGCCTCGAACTGTGCCTCTGTACGTGTGTCACGGTAAACATTGAAACGACCACCCAACGATCCAACCTTAGCAACGCCTACTGGCTGAGTATTGACATTACCCTGTACCGGTACCCACTGGAACTCTGGCAACATTTCAAGAATAGCACACACACGAGGTGTGGCTACGATGAAGTTGGCAGCGCCACGGCGGTTACGAACAGCGATTCTGTTTGCCTCAACAATTAGTCTCTGATGCATTCTGGGACTTAAACAATGACCCAACCAATGGTTGTTCAGTAATTCTTTTTTCTGTAGTAATGTCTGAACCATTTAATTCAGAAATCCACACTTTATAATCTTTTGAATCTGATCCTAATGTTAAGGAATATTCACCGACGTCTAAAAATACTGGAGAAGTGAAAGTAACTGTAGTTGCAACATTACCATTAGAAGAGGTAACAATATTAGCTGCTGGGACAATAATAGTACTAAAATTTACAATTTCAGAAGAAGGTGCTCCAGCTTGATTTTTTCTAATTTGGACAAATACTGGAAGATTGTCATCTTTCTCGGCAAAGTATAAATCAGCCTTTGTTATAAAAACAGGTTGATCGACAAAAAATGACTGGGCTAAAGGATCTAATCTTTTTAATGACCTGCTATCGTGACTGGGAAACAGATCGGAAGAGCACACGTCTGAACTCCAGTCACTCCGCGAAATCTCGTATGCCGTCTTCTGC
>OGWB01000026.1_pt1 | contig 19411 bp, 18 predicted proteins | sample 1575961 | NCBI WGS metagenome assembly OGWB01 (sample SAMN07581556, study PRJEB24739) | freshwater metagenome | place: Singapore | collected 2015-04 | reverse complement strand
GTTTCCCAGTCACGATAGGAACCTTCGAGTTATATCTTTTTTTTTGTGCTTTTTAATACGGAAAGTGCGAGTTTTCGGGGGATGGCAGGGTACGAAAGTGAAAAGTCGAGTTTTGTCGTGCAGGAAGCTGGTATTTTTAAACCCCGCAGAATACTACGGGTAGACTATTGTGCAAGTTAATTAGTGGCACATTTTGAATAGAATGCCAAGAAATTATAGAGCAAGGAAAGACGGAACGCCAGTGAGCAAATATGTCAGACGCCACAAATCTGGCATTTTGATCTGTATTTACGGTCGAAACAAGGCGGGAAAGTGCCGCAAAGCTCCGTGTGCTCTCGGCAGAGCGAATCCCCCTTGCAATAAATACTGTGATACGAAATGGGGCCGTAACCCAGAAACCTGCAAACCCTACAGAAAGGCGCAAAGAAGGGGAGAAGGGGTATTTGGCTAAGCTTGTTTCTAATGAATGATAAAACTAGTAAACCGGAGACACGTGTGATCATTCCGTTAATGTTAAATGATTGGCACGTCGCTAAACTCCTAAACCTCGAATTCCGTCTTTACTATTCGTTGATCGAAAGTCTGCAGCTGATTATTGGCATTCAAGGGCACAACAACATTCTGGCCTACGAATTGCCCTGCGTTAGCCCCGGCATTGACGAATTGCCCGGCGTTGACTCCGGCGTTGTGAAACCCATGAAGAATGGGAGTATTCATTGCATACGTTGAGTAGATGTTGCGATAACCATGTAACGATCTGTATCGGTGTATACTAACAAGTTTGTCGTACTTGTTAGTAAAGGCGCGCAATTTGCCTTCAACTGACGGCAGTGAGATTTTCCGTCGTTTAATGACCGCCAATTTCGGACATTGTTTGCATCGATTGACCATAGTTGAATAAATGCGACTAATGAAAGGTTACTTTCTTAGGTAAATACTTGGACGAGTGCGCGTTGAACAATGATCCCAAACCTACCGATTTCGTGGATCGCGCAAAAAGCGACACTGGGTCAAGTAATGTTCGGTAAGCGCTTTCGTTGTGGCGTGTTTTCTGGCCAATTGTAGCACCTTTGTTGTACGTAATAATCTTGTCGTTTTTAGCCCCGACATATTGGGCAATAGCGCCACCAAGCGAATGGCCACTAATGTTCGCATAATTAACGCCGTACTTGATTTTGGCATCGCGAACAACACGTCGAGCTTGTTTATATCGCTTTGTTCCTTTCAGATTGCCGAACGCTAAATAGGCGTCTGTACCAACATCCGAGAGATTATGGGTTCCTGAGATGTTGATGAACAGTTGCTGATCTGCAGGCCGATAATAAACTTGTTGGTTGTCATTTGATAGGTGGGGGTCGATGATCAATCCGGCACTCTTTAAAGCTTCATTCGGCTTTCCAGCATAGCCACTTTGTATCAAATCGCGAACGGAAGGATTGTCGATTTGAGTCATGAGTTCGTTTTTGTTGACCCAAATTCAGAAAAGCGTGGTATCAAATAGTGCGAATATAGACACAATTAATGAATTGCTGAATGAGCAGGTGGAACCGGGGCTTCAGACGCTAACTACTGAATTGGAAGAGATACAAGACAATTTTGTGGCTATTGCGCAGTCCGTCGTAACATTGCAGAGTGAAGTTAGCGATGCGGGATCAGTGATCGTCGACCTGGAAAGTAAACTTGCGCCAGTGGACAATGGTGATAACGATATACTTACTTTCAAAAGCGCCGCCGCTTTGTCCATGACTGACGGCACGGAGGATAACACGTTGTCCGCTTCCTTTCTTCGCTTGAATAGCGTGAACAGTTATTCAGAAGTACGGAGTTCAACCATAACACTTGCTACAACCTCGCAAGCTCCTGCCGCTCGCATAGTAACAATTTCTAATGAAGAGATGTTAATGAATCATCCCAATGAGGTTGGTGTTGCGAGCCAATTGACTGCAGTTTCACTAAGAATGGAAAGAAATAGTACGTTTTCGGACTTAACCAGTTCAAATATTGTGTTTGGTACTGCGGACGGAGGCGACGAAGAGATTCAAGTATCTGCTTCCGAATTGCTAGTTACCGGTGGCCGAACTGTTCGCATTACCAACGATGCTATGGTTATGGTACAGCCTAATGTTGCCGAGAAACAAATGGCTCTTGAGAGAGACGCTTTACAATTCGTGGATGGAACGGCAGAGAGTGTGTTGTCCGCGACTAGTCTCGTATTAAACGAAGCTGGCGGGACAACAAGTAACTTGGGCGCGGGTCAACTTCGTCTTGTTTCCGGTAAGAATAGTGTGATTATTACAGCACCCGATGATGGATCAACAGCACCGTGGGGCGTAGACGATATTTTGGATTACGAAGGCTTACCTCTCCTATGGGGACCTACGATACGATGGGTTGCTATCACTATCAACGGCACTCAATATAAAATGCCTGCTTTGCGTGTAAGTAAACCATAATCAATGCAATGCAGCATTCATACTTTAAGCGTTACACAGTTCCTATCTAAGCAAACGTAATCTTAAACAATTGAACCGGCCGAGTTGGTTTGGCTTCTTCTGTGCAGGAGTCAGGTTTCTTTTTTGGTGGAGCGCGCGGCTTTCTAGGTTTTAAAGGCGCTTCCTTCTTTGCTCTCTTTTTCGGGGTTTCTGCGAAAGAGCTCAGTTCGGCTTTAGTGACATTGTTTTCTTCATCTTCACTGCGCACTTCAATGTCCGCCATCCCAGTAAAGAAATGCTCGATCGAGAAGAAAAGTGAGGTGCAGTATATGAAAGCGTGTACTAAAGATCCAGTAAATAGCCGATACGACCGTTTTCAACGTAAAATCGATGCTCGTCGAATGGGTAAGTTTGGAGTAAGCCTACGCGCGTTGTATAGATAGATAGCTCGACAACCCCATCGTGTTGTACCCACTCAATATTCATTTCTCGTTTGTAGACAAAGAGACCGTCGGTATAAAACATCCCAGGACTTCTCAGATACTCGGTAATAACATCGTAATCATGCTCTCGATACCATCTGTCATCTTGAGCATCTTTTCTATTACTGACCGTCAAATAGAATTGGTGGCTGCGAAGCGTCGGCGGAACATACCTTTCTGGAATTGATTGTAAATAGACCTCTCTTTGGAGTATAGGCGGTTGGTTCATTTCGTTCAGAATTAAATCAAGCATCAGATATGCCGGTCAAGAAGGAGCTTACGAACGCTGTGGCACAGTTGCAGAAAGTCGTCCCGGAAGAAATGAAGAATAAGCTCGCCAAGTTAAAGCGCACTGTCTCCGATTGCAAGGCTGCCGAAAAGGCGCAGAAGGAGTTACAAAATGCCATGAACGAAGACGGCGAAGTTGTCGGGAGAAAGAGGCGTATCATTACGAACTTGAAGCCATGGATGGTAAAAGGCTCGAAAGAAGCGATTCAGCGCATGTCGGAATTACGCGAGTTAAAGCAGAAGAAACGGGCATTGAGTCTAGCGGCGAACGTGTAGGTTTACGTAGTGGGCGTAAAAGTAAATCACCTTTTCAATGAGACGAAAAAAGGCTTGTTGTAGTGCGTGCGCGCGGCACAAACGAAGAAAAATGAAGTATTAGAAGATGTCAGGAAAATAAGATGGTTTCCTATCCCATCTTAATCGAAGTTGAATTTCAAATTCAAACAGAAACCAACCGCAGTGCCAACGCTGTCTCATAATCGAAACATGGAAAGCACTCTGATTTCGAAGCCAAAGCGCACACATCGCAAAGGCGCAGATGCGCGAATTGAGCCAAGAGCAGACTGCAAACCTTCGTCAACTATGCCCTGCCCCGACGAAGAGGAAGTAAAGACCGTGGTTTTCTTCCCGCGTGGCGAACCAGACGATGAATTGGTTTCCGAGTTGGTTGCCTTGCTTGATCGTTTCAAACGAGGAAAACGACCAATACTGACGTTACTGAACGACACGACTGAGATAGCCTTATGGCCTCGGCAAATGGAAGGCGATGGTCGTCGCCCTTTTCTGAGTGGTACTGTGAAAAGCCGTAGAAACTTCTAGCTGAAACCCGTAAAATCCACTTAAAAACTCGACTTTTCACGCGTGCGACTTTAAACCCCCAAACTCCGAGGTTACCGCCACACACGCGCGCTCACTGCAGCGGATGTGAGGCGCCCTGCTCCACGCACGTGTGGGTCGTGTTGCCGCCCTGAAACCCCCTCGGCCTATTCAACAATAAGGCAGAGGGTACCCCTAGCTAGGACACAGATGCTATTGAGTCTTCAGAGTACAGCGCCCTACGCTTCCATCACCCGAAAGGGTGTGGGTTGTCTGTGTAATAGGGTGTCTGTATTGTGGTATAGGAGACTTGGGACACCTCCTATATCATAGGTCAGTATTGACCATCTGGCTTTGTTGGATGATAGGAACCGATGGATCGTAAGGTGAAATTGGCTCCTCCGACAGTTCTGTCCCATGTCAAGCAAATTATGAGTGATTCGAACACTCTAGTCGAGTGGATCGAAAGTCCGCCGCTTTCAAAAGCGCGCGAATTAGCACGAAGCCTTATTCGTGCTGCTGATAAGTATTCCTTTGTTTCCATTGATCGCCATTTGATGGTTATGATCGGAGTTTCTGGGTGTCTACGCGGGAATGTTCCGGGAATGATTTGGTCCGAGCAACAGGAAGATACGGTCGGTGCAGCCTATGAAACATTGGCTGGCTTTACTTGGGGTCGTGGGAATATGCGCCCTTATCTATGGGAACGATTAACACCGATGGGGTTTCCCCTAGAAGTTTGGAGACAGCTGCCGGGTCGTTCTTGGGTAACCTTGTTGTTATTAGAGAACGCGATGATGCGTTATGGTAATGTCAATTTGATGACAGCGCATCATTTAGCAATGCAGATTAACCAATATCTGCCATATTGCTCGGAGATGCCGTACTTCCAATTCTTCTGGTTTATTCGTCCTTTCATTCGGGGTACTAATGCACCGGGCGCCTTTTTCTTGTTTAATACGTCTCGTATGTCGGAAACGAATCAACGTCCATGGTCGCAATTAGCGCGTCCAGGAGAAAGACGTAACTGGCCGTACAACTACTTTCTCCAAGTCCGTTATCAACGTGCCCAAAGGGAAGATGATCGTCGTGAAATGGCCGCCTATTTGCAGTTGTTCACCGAAACGATTGCGGAAGTCGAAGAATCCGAAGTAGGATCTTTGTTTGATACTGTTCCAACAACGCCGCAAGGCGAGACGGAAGAGCAAACGGCGTTTGATGAGCATTTCGCTCAAAGTCGTTGGGATGAGACGGGAAATCATCAATGGGACGATCAAGGATTGGAGCAGATCAACAATGGTTGGTTGGTGGATACGATGGCGGCATTGAATAACGATCCGGCTCGTATGCGCATTCTGGATGAGGTGGCGGCTCAAACAGAATGGTGGTTGCTCGGCCAGGAAGAACGAATCATCGTCTTGGAACATATATCTGACGGCTCGGGGGAATTGGAAAGCCTGCCAGAGCTGGAAGATATCTCCAACACCGGGAACGAATCAGAGGACTATTAAGTTGACTTTGTAATCCTAATGAAAGTTGGTCATTCCACATTTTCATAGGCAGATGGGGGGATACATATCCATCATAGTCGTAAAACCAGAAAACATTGCTTTAATGTGGTATTGTTTGTGTAGAACATGAACCACGAAGCATTGACGCGTGACACGATTCGTCTGTTGAAGGACGACGAATTAACGTTCCTTCCCGGGTTTCACCGCTTTAATCGTCGTTTGGAGGTGGCTTTCGAAAGCCATGCAACCTTCATGAAAGCCTACAATGAGGTGTTTTATACGATGGAAGAAGTGCAGCCGTTCTTCTGGAAAGACGATCCAGTAGTGGCTGTGTTCTATCGTCGCGGGTTTGATGGGGATTTAGCTGGCAATCTCGACTACCAGACTTTTGTGGAGTCGTGGAAGACGAACCAACCTGGGTACGGGTTTCGATACTTTGAGAAGGGCTTTGACGGAGAACCGGGAAAAGGCGGCTCCGTTTTGTACCGTTTACCGATGTGGAGAGTTTTGCCTGGTCGTAACTGGCTCGCTTTCATGATGTTGCGAGTCCACTTACGTTCCTTTGGGATCATTGACGAATCGGTAGCCCAGCGTATTTGCAGCTTCTTGCCGTACTTTAGTACGGCTCCCTATTTTCGTTTCTATCATACGATCCGTCCTATCATTCGCCATACTAGTGGTGTTTGGGGACATCCGACGTTTGATGTGGTGGACAACGATCGTCAACAGCAGTTGATGATTTTGAAAGCCAAAGGAATGACGACCGCGGGGCACTTTATCTTGGATTGGCCCAAAGCGTACTTTCACGAATTGGCGTTGCGTAAGAACGTAAAAAAGTACGCGACCAATGACGATTGGGAACCGACGGAGGGAAACGCAGCTAAACGTCAATGTGTTCGTCGTTTAGTCGAAGACTATTGCGGCGTGAATGATGAAGGGGAGTCGTGGATCGGCGGCAACATTGAACGCATGACTACGGTCATTCAGCGTTCTTTGTCGGGAACTTGGCAAGACTTATTGGCGGTGACGGAGGAAGACCCGAGGGAGACGATTCGCAAGGCGCGCAAGTAGATAGGAACGGGCGTATAAGTGAGGTTGTAGGTTAAACCTTAACAAACTTCTTTCGGCAAAGCCGATTATTTTTTTAGGTTTTCGAAAGTCAATGGTCCTCATCGTTCGATGGCGTTACCAGTCTTAGCGAGTTTTTCGGCGCCTAGCACTGGTCCATCCGCGGGTGGCCGCGAAAGGAAGGAGTACACGTTGCGTCTTGTAGTCGTTGCGAACAATGACGGGAGGACATCGACGTTATCAACATATTGGTCTAACTCGAAAGCATTCGGCGATGCCGTTTCTAACCCGGCGCCAATTTGCGCATACAGTTCATTCAAGTGGCAGCAGTCATTGTTGTGTTCATTGGACGCGCTAACATCAGTGATCCCATTGACGTCCAAATCATCAACTCCCATGTTATCCGGAGAATCATCGTAGTTGATATTGCTGACAGAGGACTTGACGGTGGGCTGCTTCATTTGCATTTTGAGCATGTCAACATTTTCGGGGTTCGCTGTGAAAGGGATACCCGCGGGGGGATCAATCAAACCTTGATTCAGCAGTTCACTTAGGAAATAGGAGTTTTCCGCCGAGTGGCGATAGGCGGCAAACGAAGAATCAATCCGAATGCTTTGCGCACCGCTACTATCCTGGAAGTTAAAGTAAACAGGTTTGTTCTGAAAATTTGCATCTTCCGCGTTTTTGGGTAAGCGGAATTCGGCAGTAGCAAAAGGAATTTCGTAAAGAGGAACAAATGTTCGATTAGCCATTACACCTCCTTTGTATCGTAATGTCGAGCAGTTTTTACTCGATGGAATGAATTCTGCGCCGTTTCCAGAATGACCGTATGATCGCGCGTTCGCAAAGCAGTAGCACGATGGACTTTGCGCAAGTAATTGATCCCGCCTTCCACCCCGCAAACACGAAAGTAGCGCGCAATGCTTTTATTCAGCCGTTTGCAGCCGAACAAGTATTCGAATTGCTTGATATGGTTAGTGGCCATATACTCGGTGATTTCTTGCGTCAATTCTTCCGATAAAAGACGCTCGACAGGGGCTTCTAAACACTTACTTACTCGGATAAGAATCGAGCTTTGGGGCATAGTCCATTTGAACACATTGCCCGTATATTTGGGAATCAAATGGCCGTCCACTTTCAACTGACAGTTATCTCTCATTGGCCAGAAAGCATAGATTTGCGTTAATATGGACGCCTTGCTTGCATAAGGAAACTTCCCTTTAATCTTCTCTTTCACGACATCCAAGCTATCCACCACGATGTTAGATTGGTTGCATTGATGAATAGCTTCCGCCTCGGCTTCATAGTGGCGATGCGATTCAGATAATCCGGGAATCAATTGATGATTACTATCGAGGTTCCGATAAAATACAATCAATGATTGCAGCATATTCTTCTTCGTGTTGGGGTTGAGGACGTTAGCATACAACTGCCTTCGTAGCAACTGTAACTCTTCTTCAGAGGTAAATGCGTCAACCCCGGGGCATAACGCTCTCCAATTTTCCATGCGGTACGCGTGGGTTCGAATCGTCACTTCCGACTTTTTGTTGTTTTCCATCTGCGCCGTGGCTGTCGGTCTGTGTGACGTCGTCTATGTGCACTTCGTCCCAATTAAGAAATGACCTCTGTGTCGGCACATTGATGTATAGGAAGGATTTCAATTTCGAATTTTTGAACATCTCTAGGAGAATTTGAAATCTAGCTTCTTCAACTTCAACCAGCTCCTGGTAAATTCTCAGAAAGTCAGATTTTGATATTTTGAAGATAAACAAATCCGTTAATGCTTGACGTATCGATCGGGGCATTTTGATATAGGATTGCGCAACAAACATTAAGCTTAAACGGTTGTGTCGACGATTGTTGACCATGTGGGTTAGCAGATGTTCCGTTTCCCCTTTATAGAACTGTTGAACATCATCGAATATGATACATGTATTCTTTCCTTTCTGGGCGATTTCCTCGACTAGCGCAAACTGCTCTTGAAGCGTTTGCAAAGTTAACTCGGAGATGATCTGCTCTTCCGGCAAATCATGGAAGATAGAGTTCTTTACACTGGCCATGGAATTGGGGGGTATAAACATGATGACTTTATGGAAAACCTTCTTCAAACACTTCTTGGTAGCAAATAGGCCTGTGAGTAATGAGGTCTTTCCACTACCCGCGCGACCAATGAACGCGGCAGCAAAGTGTCGATTCATTAAACTTAGGAGAGGGTGATCATTGAGTTTCTTGTGTAGTTCTCCATCCACATTAAAGGAAGGCAGATTTAATTTAATCTCCTCGTTCTTAGTAACTGGTAACATAACTAAATCTTCCAAACGATTTGTTTAGTTGTGACATCCATGATCGTAATGGCGTCGAAGTAACAGAAAAACATCATCAAGTGTTGCACATTGGCAATTGGACGCTGAATATTCGCGTGGTAGAAGAACGACCCTGATAAGGTACTTTGGCCGCTCAGAAATTGTCGACGGCCAAATACTTCCGTATCGGTAATATCCACCCACTGGTTCTGGAGGTAGGAATGCGTCAATGGAGCACCGCAAACCGACCAATCATTGGCACGAGGGACAACCGCTTCTTCAATGGTCGCAGAAGCACTCGTATGCACGGCATTCTGCCAGTAGGGAACTGTCGTAATCAAACTATTGGAAAAACGGCCGCTGTAAGCAATAAAGGTCGACCCGTTGCTAATGGCACACAAGAGCGGATAAGGACTCCCATTCTCCAACACCAAATTCTTGGTAGCTCCCGTGGCGGCATTAACAAACGTCATCTGCGGAGAAACTAACGACAAATCGCCGGGAATAAGTCGATCCGTAGGTGAAGCCACATCCGTGGACATGCGAAGCCAATTCTGTGGCAAGATAGACGGTCGGACCAAACTACTATAAGCCAAATTGAGCGCGACCAGGGTCTGTCGATAACTGTCTCGTGGTTTATTCAAGAAGTCTTTGCCTTGTTGCGGATATTGGACGCCGTTAATCATTACGCAAGTTCCATTTGTTAGCCACGGACAAACGCTCCCGTAGGTTTTTCCGGCCAACGTCGAATTGGTACATAGGGTCAACACAAATTTCGTACTAGCTCTTCGGCTGGCAATCAGGAGATCGAATACTCCCTGCGCCCCATTTCCAAGAGTGGCAGATGAGTAAGTCAAACTGCCTGTTTTCAGCACCACTTTACCAGGGATCGGCAAGGCAGATAGAATTTGCTGAAACGCCGCACCGTCAGTTCGCACATAATTCCCGACAAACTCCACTTGAGTATAAGTAATAGAACTGCGCTGTAAATCAATCGATGGATCAACGGCTACTGCGCCCAATGTGGTTCGATTTGGTGCACCGGCATTGTACAATGTCGTGGCTTGAGATACGGCGAGCACATTCGCGCCTTGGATGAACGTACTTAACTCTTCCGTATAAAGCTGGATTTTGATAGGCCCCAAAAATAAGGGTAACATCTTGTCATTGTGTGCGCCAAGCAAGCCCATTAACGGAAGAGACACTTCAAACGGTATGCTGTAAACACCATTCACCGAGTCGTAATTCGTGGGCATACCCATGACGGTCTGTTGGGCAAAGCCGGAATAAACATCGCTTTTTGTGAGGTCAGTGGTAAGACCGTTGGTCCACGAAATTTCGGTATTCGCGTTTGTCCCCGTATTATTCAGAGGATAACTGTACGCAGTATTGTAGGTTGGCTGGGTGGGGAAAGTAAAAGAGTAGTTCGTGCCCGCCAACCCACTACCAACGTTATTCTGTTCCAACAAGGTCGATTCAAACCCACGGGATGTGGTCAAAAGCTGCAAATAATTATGCGCAATTCCAATTTGCTCAATATCATCTGTTAACTGATTGCCGTTCATATACACTTGATAACGACGAAACATTCCCCAACCCTTTCCCAGCACAGCGTTGGGGGAGAAGGAAAGAGCTCCCAACGGCGGATAATTCGCTAACGTATAATAATTGCCCGCGAGATTAGTAACATCGGTATCAGTACCAACATAAGCAGCATTCGCGCTTGCGATGCCAGTGGGGGCATCCGGCTCGCCATTAATGTTCGCACTGGCGTTAGTTGTAATCGGCGCAGTCGAGATAGGCTTCGCGACTTGGATGGTAAGGAAACCTTGCACGCGCAAAGATGTCGTCGATGGATCCAGAAAACTATAATCCAACTGAGGAATCTGGACAATGATCTCGGTTCCCGCGGGTGTTGGCGAGGGGATATTACTGTAATTCACTTGCCTTAACTGAACCTGACGTAATCCCGGGGGGATTTGCACCGGGAGCGTATAGTTAAATTCATTGGGATAACTAAACCCCGGAGCGAACTCAAACTCTGCCATTTCGGAATGAGATTATTCTTCAAAAGTGCCAACCACTTCCGACTGTTTGGTAGACCTATCACGCACGAAGGTCAAAACTTTAAATTGTTTATAAAATAAACGATGATCTCCCCGCAGCTCGAAGTTACCCAACCCTTGGACAATCGAAGATTTGTGGTAATCTTGCAAGCCAATGAAGATGATACACCGGTATCCTTTCGTGCGTCAGTGCCTGGCTTTGTCGAGCGTTTGCAGAATGTCGCCTTTATTACAGTTAGCCTAACTGGATTCATCACCAATCCAGCACTTCCTTTCACGCCGGCCTACTTTGTTACTTTGGGTGGGTTACTTGACTCCAATTACAATCAATCGACAGGATTTACCTATTTGAAGATGGTTCCTTATGGACAGCCCGCGTTCTTCGATCACAGCGATTATTCTCTTGCAAACACGAGCATTAATATCGACGCAATCGATGTGCAAGTAAAAGATTATGGTGGCAATATTATCACGATCGACACTGATGAAACCATCATTTTCGAATTTGAAGTGACGTATTATTACGTACAGCCGGTGGCTTACCTTACGTATTAATGGCGACTTCTTCTTTGCAGAAATATGACCCCGTTCAAAAAACTTTTCTTATTGCACCGCAAACGTCAAAGATCATTCGTGCCACGTACACAGCAAGGCAACCCACGACGGCGTTCTCATTAAGTTTTTTGGTGGTCTCCGACAATCGCACTTTACTCCGTGAAGTAAATGTGGATGTCGCTCAACTTGCTTTTCAAACTCAAACAGAGACGATTGCGATCCCATCCGCGGAATTCTTACCTTCCACATTCACGCCTACCGCACTTCCGACCCTGTTAGAAGTTACACGTCCAGGCGAATTAATGGTATCGGCGATAGGAACGTCGAAATCATCGTCCGTTGTCCCTTTTGTGAGCACGACAAGCATCACAACAGCATTGACAAGAAGTCCCACGAAACTGGAGTTTACGATGAACATCCAGAACCCCGGCACCTCGCCTGCGTTCTTTACCGCCGAATCGGCGCCTATGATGTATATACGAGAAGTTGCAGAATTACCAACCCTAACATTTACAATAACTTAAAATGGCATCGTCGCAATACTTCTTCTCGGTGGAAATTGAAAGCGAAAGCCTCACTTCATTAAATCTCTCAATCCTTGACCAAGCAACCATTACCAATCCCATCAACTTCCCTCCTTTTATCCCAACACTAGAAGCGCAAAATCTTGATGTTTCTCAACGTGCGCAAATCGGAAACCTTACTGTGACAGGTCCGGCTTCGATTCTTATCACTGATGTCGATTCCATCAATGCTGGCAACCTGACGGTCAATGTTCTGGCCGTGGATACGACACTGACTTCGAGTAATAATCAAATCGTGAACTTTGAAGCACTTAACTCCCTCGTAATCACCGGGAACATTCTATTCAATAGTACTTCGGTGCTGAACATCCTTCAATTGCTCACTGCTTTGACGCAAACGAATACCCAACAATTGACAAATACTACTGAGACCAATATGACCCTTTATAATATCAAGAACAGCACCGGCTCTGCGATCGGCGCGCTAACCACAACCGCCTCCGACAATATTTTGTTCGCTGTATTCAATAATACAGCGAACATTGTATTTTTTACCGCTAATATACAAACCCTATTCATCAACGCCTCGGGAGGTTATATCAGTCCGTCTCTCCTAATAAATAACGCGAACCAACCTAGCAACCCAGTATACGTCAATGTTCAGAATGGCGTACTTATTCAAAACGGCGCTTCCAGCAAGGCAACTAACTTTGATTTCCAACAATCTGCGACCATTATTAAGTTGCTTCTTGATCAAGACGCCGAGAAAATGACGTCTAGTGTTCCGCTGACCTGCGTTGGAACGGGTTATCTTCCCATACCTGGGGTCAATCTGCAATCTCCCCTTAACGTAGAATGCTCCGTCAGTGTTGCAAATCATGTGTTCAATTCCAACGCTGCAGATGCTACCGTCTCTTTTTACGCCGCTTTCTTCTCAGGTGATGCGTTTTCTCCAAATCCAATCCTTGGCACCCTTCCTCTTGGCAATATTCAACTAATCTCTGCTTCTGGTCCACTGGCGCTTTGTCCTACTAACCAAACCAAAGCATCAGGAGTATATTTGTCGGACTCACAGTCTAAAATGCAAATGAACGCAGTAATTGTGAACTTGGCAGAAGGAGGAGATCGTATTCAAGCAACGGAAACAACTATGACGGGAAGCGTATCCGCAAACAACGTTAAAGCAGTTAGTTTACGAAGCAGTAAATTTGCGATTACGACAGTGTCAGGAACACCAAACATCGTGACTACGAAAAATGCAACAATTGGCAACCTCACGGTCACAAACAACTTGGTTATCAATCGGAAAACCGTGGTTATCAAATCTACCAGCAGCAATGAGTATATAGAGTTCAACTGCATCTCGACGGCACCTCAGAACGGCAAAACGCCGTCTGTGATGGAGCTTACCATCATGGGATTCGGCAATAGTGGCTATTATTCGCAAAGATCAAGAATTGTATTTATCGTGCCCGACAATTTGGTCGTTGGCGACGAGATTACCCTTTCCGATTTGGCTTATGACTCTTCCAATGAGCTGGGTCTGCAAATAAGCAACAATTATTTGGTTGCGAAGTATCCTAAACTTCAAGCGATATTCCGCGATCCCACCCGGCCGTACAATACAATGTATCAACAGGGGGCTATTAACGAGGAATTCAATACCAACCCGCTTAACCAGCCGCCGTATTATTTTCTGCAGAACGAACAATCCGTTTTTCCAGGCTTCAGCGGCGATGTGCAGGTTTCGTTGGCCCAAATTCCAGGACAGCCACTTGCTAATTTCCAAGTTCAGATCACACCCGATTTGAACCTACCCATGTTTTTGCACGCACAATTGATTGCAATTAGTAACGTGGTGATAGCGTAAACAAAATGGCAACAAGTGAATATTTCTTTTCCCAATTCATTGAATGTGAAAACTTCCAAGCTCAGACAGCCACGATTGATAACCTTACCTATGTGTCCATTGACACGCTTAATGTGACGAATATAGCAACCGACACTCTACAGGCTGTTAACGCTACTATTAATGATTTGGTTGTCACCGGGACATCCAATATCCCAACGTTAGCGCCAACAAACTTGACTTGCAATACGTTAAATGCATCAACAGCAACCATCAACAACAGCTTAAGTGCGGAACAAGTCACTGCAACAAATGCCACAATCACGAACCTAACCCAAGCGGAAGGAGCGACAGTGACATTCCCCGATATCCAGAATTTGCAAGCGAATACTATCAACACAAACACCCTAAATTCGCAAATTATCGATTGCAACACACTCAACGCCAATGTGGGAGTCATTGGCCCGATGACGATGCAAGCCAACAATAACAATGCCTTATTTAGTGTTGCAGATACTGGGAGTTCGTTCATTTTTCAAGTTGACGGAAGTACCATTGCATCAATCAATGAACAGCAAGCGACTTTCAACCAGCCTTTAATAGTTCAAGGCAACCTGCAAACAAACAACTTGATCATCTCCACTACCGCCAGTGGGGTAGTTGTGAATAATATTGGAGGCGATGGAACTATTTGGCAGGTAGACGGCACCACGTATGTGAATATGGGCGCCAATATTACAACCATGAACCAGCCTCTTCTGATCGAAAATATCACCAATACTCCTTCCCTTGTTTGTCAGCAAAATGGATCTCAGAATGGCAATTTTGCATGTTCATATGAATCCAGCGCTTCGAATAACGTTCTCGGGGTAGTACCTTCCTGTGGAAACAACTTCAATCCTATTATTCAGCCGGGAAATAGTGCCATTGTCGCCACGAATCTAACTCTAGCGGGAGGGGTGAATACGTTGGCAGTGTGCACTTCCAATAATGTTAAGTCAGGATTAATATGCGGTCCAAATAGCACGTCTCTTCAGTATGGAGATTCTTCTGTTACGTGCAATAACACGGGCGTGAATATCGCTGGCAATACAATTGAAATCCTCGGTGATCTGCAAGTAGATGGGGATATCAATGTCACAGGCACTTTGACAGTTGATACCTTCCCTTTTCCTACGGATGTTACTGTCACGAACTTAACTTGTACGACTTTGACAGCGGAAAATGCAACTATCAGCAATGTGAATTTTAGTTCTTCGCCTTATTTGGCTGCTCAAGGAACAATCAACGTCCCGCTAGATGGAAGTGGTGTGCCTCCTGGGAACATTACGTTGCCCTTCACCTTCTATCCGCAAAACAACAATGGTCTCATGTCGATCAATCTCAGCGCGTCGTACATAAGTAATGGACCGACAACTCCAGACAATGTCTATTTGAGTTATTTCGTTGACACGAGTATCTACTTCTATCCGAATAACTTTATCAACACACCCCAATTGGCAAGCTACACGCAACCCGGATCATGGGCTACCGAATGGCAAGCCATTGGTCGAACTGGGCTACCAAATACTTCCGAATGGCAAAACATGGTTAGTAGTATTGTCGACAACTATGCTTTGATGCAATACCCAGACGCGGGCACTTTTGCCACTGACAACTCTCGGCCCTATCAAATGTTCTCCGTCGGCATCAACAATGGCAATCCGTTCTGTTATGTGAATTCGACAACAAGAACACCATTTATGTTTATTCGTTCTGTCGGCACCAACAATTTGCCTACGAATGAAGACCGGCCAATTGGCGTCGTGGTCATTCCATCAATTTCGGCAACTAACGTGGTTTCTCTCCAAATTCAGATTTGGCCAAGTACTTTACCAACGGGATTTACGGGGCCTGGTTCTTTTACCTTAAACTACAACTTATCCTGCCCTAGTAACGTAACTACTGTTCCTCCTTAATCGACGCCATTTCTCGCGCCGCCTCTGCTACGATGTCGTTATATTCTTGTAACATAATGTACGCTTTTCCGTACTCATGAAGCTCGCGCCGGGCATCTTCTTCGTCTTTATAGTAAGCAAATAAAATAGCGCGAAGTAAGGGATCGTTGCGTGCCACTTCGCTAATTCCTCGTAAATCGCGTTCGACTAAATCCACCGGATCAAGCATTACGGGTGGTTCAACCGCGGGCGTACCCTGCGGCCCATTTCCATCAATTGCGCCGGCGTCAGGAATGGGTATAGGGGATGGGACTCGGTCCATTGACGCCATTGATACAAATCGTCGATTAATTGTGAGCTTAACACATTATTGTGTGCGCGCATTAATCGCAACCATTGATTATAATCGACCAATGGAGACGTCTCATTCGGACACATTAAATCGTTTCGCAACCGAACCCCATACCAAACTTGTTGCTTGGCACCGCGGATTTTCTTCTGTTTGGAACCAATGGTCGTAATACCCAGCGTCGAACAAGTAGAATTCAACTTCATCGTTAACTTGTTCAAGGTCAGCTGGAATTTGTTACAAATGTTCGATAAATGTTCGCGCAGAACAATGTCTTCTGGGTTGCCGGTAAATAGAAGCTCATGCATAAGACGCTCAAATAACTCTTCCGTTTGCACGACCGTACCAACCTGTTGAGTGGTAGTTAATGCGACAGAGGAAGGGACCGGTAATCTTGCGCCACGAGCTACGAAAGCACGAAAGGCGTCTATAATAATCTGGCAATAGAGCATCCGGCGTTGGGGATCATTCTTCCACAAGCGAACTTCATCGTTGGCTGGTAATTGAACGGCTGGCTGGGTAATAGATTGAGCAGGCACGAACGACTTCGACCAGTAGAAACAACGAACACGATCAATAAAAGCCGGATCGTCAGGATTGCTCACTCGGAGCATGTCATTGACGTAAAACACCATGACAAAATGAATACTGAACGAAACGGCCGACTTGTACTGGGTTCGCGCGCGAATACGATCTTCTCCACCAGAAGAATAGCTTTTCAGCATCTCGGAACTCAATAAACGCTCGCTTCTCTCGCTATAAAGCACCAATCGACGATACCAGTTTTCATATGCCGGAGCGTTGATAATCGCCGCTTCACGCCGATCATCTTTGACGATAGCAAAATCATCTGTGTTTCCGCTGCCAATGTAATTGCCAAAGGTTGCTTCTAATAGGGATTTCTCCGTACTCTTTCCTGAGTTGGTTTCGCCCACGTGGATATAGAAGCCTTTATACTTCAGTCCAAACAGCGCACAAGCAAGTGATTCCATATGGTAATCACCAACCTCCTTTCCGTGCATCGCATAGAAAAGAACGCGCTTCATCCTCTCCTTCTCCTCGAGTACTTCCGGGTCGCGAATAACAAACCATTTATCCGGAACAGCGGCAAAGAAGTATAAATGCGGAGTCGTAAATAACAAACGACCATCATCAATATAGCGAGGCAATTCCAACAAGCTCGGGTCAATACATGGATAAAAGACGTCAATCATGCCATCATAATAACCGTTGGGAAACAAAAGCTTTCCCTCGGAAGTAGCCTTCATATGCTCTTGAGTCACACAATTGGCCTGGACTTGAGGGATGGTTGCCATTCGAAAGAGAATGTGCTTAAATGTCGTGGTGCACGAGATAAAGTTCTTCGCCAGCATACGAGGTCCTTTTAAAAGATATTGATAAGCCAAAGGCATAAATCTGGCTAAAATCATATACTGGACGTTGGCATCATTGCTCCACATCCCGCTAGTATCATCATAGACATAGAGCTGCTGGTCTTTTAACATCCAACACGGGTAGAGGTCAAAGCAGACTTTCGCCAGTTCTTGTTCAGAAGATATAAAACAAACAAAGTGAAATACCTTCTCAGCTTCGAATACCAGCTCAAGACAACGATTCAATAAGAACCGAAATTGTTCAACAGTAGAGCACCGATCGGCCATAGCCACTGCTAATGAATAGTATGGGTATTGAGTGACATAATAGAGCGGCTTGTCTTTCCATGAATACATAGTTTCAACTATGGTATTCGCTCGAGACTGGCCGATCTGCAAAGGCATTAGCCACTGGTTCAATTGGGCACATACTTCAGTAGCTTCGTCAGGACAGTGCTGTTGCAATAACTGGGTAATAGTGGCCCATGTCTTCTGTACCTCCTTTTCCTTCTCTTTGTTTTGCTCAATAAATTCTTCATCCGTGTTCAAATACAAAGCTATCTCTTTGTAGAACTGGGCTGCTTCAAATACGTATCCCAAACTCATACAAATCTGCTTATTCACATCCGAATCGCAATGTCGAATATAGGGAGACCGTATGTCTTCGTTCTCGCATATCAAAAGACCGTGTCGAATAGCAGCGTATGCCTTCTTCACATCACCGGCACCAGCAATGATATACGGCAACATAGACGGCGGTAATAGTGGAGCAATCAATCGCCTCATTTCGGTCTTCGATAAGCAGGTAATCAGCACATACTGAGTAAGATAAACTGGCATATCAAACACGACTTCGGCCACCGCATCTTCCGTGCTATTCACTTCAACGCAAAGACGATCCAATAAATCATGCTCTACCGGCGTTTTTAATAGGCGGGCAAACTTCGACACAATCTCGGTGCTTGTCGCTGGGTTGACTGCTAAACGCGAAAAGGAAACAAATTCCACAGTAGCTACATCCCAGCCCAGTCTGTGAACAGCACATTGATAGCTAAGGGCCATGCCGTATAGCACCCATTTGTCGTAATCCTCGCTTAAAGCGCGAGAACGACAAGTGCGAATGCGATCAAAGCCCTGAGTCGTGAGAAGCCGGTCATGGACATAAGGACGACAATCCCCCAAATAGGAAACCCACGATTTAATAATACAGCTTACTTGATCGCCATGCCAAGTTAAAGGCAAGGGTTTCTTGATGCGATTATCGTTCCTCTTGTGATGATAAATCATACGCCATAACTGCCGGCGCTTATAAACCTTGTTGTCTATACAGGCCGGAAGTCCAATAGCGGTAAGGACCTTGTTGGTGCGATCGGCCACCTCCTTCCATACCTCCCGAGATGCCGAAACAGCGTAATTGATATGATAGGAATGCTTGAAGGAACCTTCATATTCCCCGGAACTTGTACATACCAACAACGGCGCAATATCACAGTCCCCGAAAAGAACCAACGACAACGTTGAAATAATGCGATCGATAGGGAAGTCATTGCGAGGAAGAGTCCGCTCATCGATATCAAAGTACGCTTTGACAACGGGAGTGTTGTCATCGAGGAGTTCAAACAATCCCTCTGGCTCACGCCCTTGACGAGCCAGGATTTGCTCAGCAGTCAGCGAGCATTCTTCGCCGAAGTAGCCACGCGTCACAACGACAGACACGGCCGACATGGCTGAGTTTAATTGTGTCTGAGTTGCCCGCAGCCACAGCACCATCTAAAATTCAAAAACATCTTAACACTACCTAATCCCACCCCACATCTTAACACTACCCAATCCTACCCTCCTATCGTGACTGGGAAAC
>OGWB01000025.1_pt1 | contig 19563 bp, 21 predicted proteins | sample 1575961 | NCBI WGS metagenome assembly OGWB01 (sample SAMN07581556, study PRJEB24739) | freshwater metagenome | place: Singapore | collected 2015-04 | reverse complement strand
GTTTCCCAGTCACGATAACAACAGCCGTAGCCAATGCCTAATGCCATCAGACAGCGCTTACGATGGTTACGCCCTGCATTGAATATCCAATGACGCTGCCTGCGTTCAGCGTCACGGCGGCGATCCTGCGGCCATTGTTGGCGGCTATGATCATGCCGGGGCTGAACGCCTGCCCGGACGGAAATAAGCCGATGCCACCACCACTCACCGCCGTCATCATATTCGTTCCGTTGCTATCCGTTAGCGTCGTAAACTTCGCCTCTTGGTTGACGATCAACACATCATAGGTGCGACCTGTGACCGATGAAACTGCGCCAGCGCCAACTGCCAACACTTCGGCAGCCATTCCGCGCCCGAGTAGCGCATCCATTTGTTGTCCTACATTCATGTCTTATTCTTTAGTTGTAAATATCGTTTTGCCTAATTCTATGCAATTCTTCAATCGTGTTTTAACTTGTCGGTATTTGGCAGACGTTGCGGCTGAACGGCAACTCAAAAACGACCGTTGCCTGCCATCCTGCGACCTTGTCATCGCGTGCCTCGACAAAGCGCGTAGCACTCACCGCGCCTGTTATCGTGTAGTCGCGGTCAGGATCATCGCTGAACTCCGCTACGAAGTCCTGCATGATGCGCAGGGTGTCGCTTAACACCTCATCCTCGTTGTCAGTCCACCTGTATACCACGCTGCCGCTGATCGTCGCATCCACACCGCGAAGGTCTGCCACCCTGTCCATCACCAGCACGCTGACGGTTAGGTTGGTAGCGCCAATAGGCATTGACGCACTCTGCGCATCGACGAATAACAGCGGGTAAATAACCCTATCCCTGTCGGCTGTCCGAAGGTTTATCGTGTTGTCCGTTCCGATTGCCAGCGGATCGCCGAAGCCCACCGCGTTGATCTGCAGGTGCGACTGTGCGAAGGCTATCAGGTCGTTTTTGATCGTTACCCAACTGCTCATAAAATTGCTTTAGTTTGTTTACGTTCTTGCTGTGCGCCATTAAAAGTAGTTGCGTCTGTTTTCCGGGTAGTCAAGCGGATCGCGATACCTGCCCCTGCGACCAAGCACCATGCCAGTCTGGTACGCGCTATTGGCTGGATAGATCGTGTCAATAGCGACTGGCGGATTGTCGAACAGCGGAAATAGCGTGTGGTTCTCCTGCAAGTAGCGTGTGATCCTTTCAGTGTACCACTCCGCATCGTCGCGGCTTTTGTCCATAATGCGCGTCATCTCACGCTCGCTCATTGCCGTCGACTCCGTGCTGCTGCGCCGATCCATGCCCTTGTTCATAAATTTGAACGCCAGCACCATTGGAAGTTCAAAGTACATCCACTGGATGATCGCTGGCTGAATGTAGGTCTGCATCAGCGTGGTGTTGTTAGCCGATAAAGTGCCAGCAATGACCTGCGTCACGAGTTCCGCGTATAGCGCCGATCCCACCGCTGGCTGAATGTGCATCTCCTGCACCTTTACAATGGTTGGACGTAGCTGCGTGTAGCTTACGTTTTCGCTAATGACCGAATTTTCGATCAGCGTATTTTCGGATATGAATAGTGCCTTGCTCATTCGACGATTCTTTCAACTTGTGTACCTTTTTTGATCACCAACTGCTGCACCCACATATGCCGACAGCTTGGCCGGTGCCTGCCATCTTCAAGCGTCAGCCATCCGCCTCTCCGCTCCCAGACACTATACCCCATGAGCGCCGTCAGCTGGTTAATGTCATCGCGTGTGTACAGGCGTGCGCTGCTCAAGTCCATCATGACTTGGCAGAACTTGCGGCTTTTGTCGTAGCCTTCAGCCTTTGATAACCCACGATATTCAGGCCTCCAGTCGTAGCGGTAGCGCACCTCAACAACAGGCTCAGGCACTTTCTCTTCTTTCGTCGCCTCGTCAATACCACGCTTCAGTGGATACTTGTTCACCTGCAACAGGTACTGGATGCGCTTGCGGATGCGTGCCTTGCTCACCCCAAACTCCTTGGCCATCTCTTCCACTGTCGCATCCTGTCGCTTGCGCCTATACTTTATTATCCGCTCGTCAAGCTCCTTCTCGTCTTCACTCAGCGCAAACTGCATAAAGAACTCCGCCTCGCCATATTCGTTAAAGTCCAGCTCACGCTCCTGCAACACCTCAAAGTCCTCCCGAAGCTCCCCAAACTGTTGCCCAATGTTGGCAAGGAAGTCCATCTCATCCGCCTCGCTCTCAAACGCCTGCTCCTTCACCCCCAACAGCTGGTCCACCTGCAACGCATCCAAGCCGAATCCCGCCGTCAACATCGTTCTCGCCTGCTCCAGCGTCACCTTGCCCTGCGAGTAATGGCGCACAATCCGCATCAGGTTTTGATACTGCCTGCCAGTTAAGGTGCGGATGGCTTCATTCACGCTTGCGGTCGCTTCTACGGCCACATCGCCCTCTGCCGTGGGTGTTGCTGCCTCCTGCTTTTCGATAGGCTCATAGCCCGCCTTTTCGCGCAGTTCATCCTGCGTCAAAATCTGCATCAGCGCCTGCTCAGATAGCTGCTCGGTGATCGGATCAAAGGGCTGAAGGTACAAACACTCAAAGCCGTTGAAGCTGGTCAGGTAGTTTATCATGCGCTCCACAATCAGCACCCGATTCATGATGTAGGTATTCTTAAACAGCTCAAACGCCTCCGACAGCTCCTTGCGTCCTCCCAGCTGCCCCTCGGTTCTAATGCCAAACAGCATCGGCGAGGTGACGTTGTGCGCGACGAAAATCTCCTCCTGAATTTGCTTGTTCAGCAGGTCAAACTGCTTATCAAGGTCACTCGGTGTCAGCGACTGGATGCTCGGCGCGTTCTCCTTCGCCGTGCTGAACGTCAGTACGAACCGCCCGGCATTGTTTGCGCCGCTGAACTTGTTGCGCATCTGACGCTCAATCTCCTGCTTTTCTTCGTCCGTCGGAATGCCATCGGCAAAGTTTATCATTTGCCCGCCCCAAAACTGGTTACGGATGTTGCTTATATGAAATTTCGCAATCTCAACGTCGCACTCGATGTACGCCAGCGCCCCTTGGTAATTTGGCAGCGGGTAGTGCTTGACACCAGCGGCATAGTGCCGGTAGTAAAATAGCTGCTTGCCCACGCGGTTCTTCGGATCGAACTTTGGCATCCGCTCAACTTCTGCACCCTTCGGGTACTGACGAACCATCCGCTCGTCGTACCAGTCCGCGATCAGGAACATACAGTCATCCAGCGACACCCGCACCTTCTCAAAAGGCACATGCTCCAAATACGCAATGCCGCCGCCCCTGTTCCACGTCACCGCAAGTGCGAAGCCGTTGAACAGCTCAAGGTCCAGTACGAACTTTTGAGTCAGGTCGTCAAGGTCGTCATCCTCGTTCACGTCAGCCATAAACGCCTCCGCCTTTGCCTGCTGCGCAACCGTTGTCTTATCCGTGTCCACCATCCACCCCTTGCCGCTGATGTAGTTGCACTTGCCGTTGATGATGGCGTTGTGCTTGGCGCTCTTCTTGTAAATATCCAGCAGATAGTAGGGGTAGTCGTTCATCTCGCCAAACGTAAACAGGTCGTTTGCCTTCGACTGCAGCATCAGCGGGTAGCGATAATCAACCTGCGGGATGAAACTGAATTTCAAATTTGTACTCATAGGTTATAGCTAACGTAGTCAATTGAATTAGTTGTGCTGGTAAACGTCCCCTCTGCCATCTCAACCATCGCCAGCCCGGTTTCAACCACCTTGGCACTGCCTGAAGGATTCTGCACCACATCATAGCGATACTGCCCCTTGTCAACTGCTCCCAGTGATATTGTAAATTTGTCGAAGCGGTCAGTGTATGATGACAGGTTGGCGGACGCTGCAATGGTCACGTCGGTAGCCTCAAGCGTCGCAAGGTTGGTCAGCCGCAACCGGTATGTCGTGGCACTCACTGACCGCTCGGTCACCGTTAGTACTATCGTGTTGCTCTGATTGGCCTTCAGGTAAAGCATGTAGTTCTTTCGTGTAAATATCACGAGCCACGTTTTTGTACAAATTGAACCTGCGCCGGGTAATCTCGTCAATGTCAAAGCGCGCCTGCATTTTTGTCGTAAGCCTGTCTGCCATTTCCCTAACCATTGCAGGCTCGTTAATCATTGCCTTCATTGCCTTGTACCACTTCTTCGGCTGCTTCTCATCCACCAATACTCCATCCCAGCCATCCTCAATACAATCGGCATACATGCAGACATTGCTGGCGATGATGGCCTTGTTCATCCACGCCGCCTCCGTTACCTTCAACTCAGACTTCAGCCGGTTGAACTTGTTATCCCTGAGCGGTGCAAGCGCCACATCCACAAAATTGTAGCCGCCAACGTAGCTGTATATGTCTGCCGCCTTGATGCGCCCGTAATTGTTGTTCTTACCCCTGTTGCTAAACACCTGCTCGTACTGCTGATATATTGGGTTGTTGTCGTTCCACCCGGCCAAATACAGCATATACCGCCCCTCCAGCGTTTGGTCGTCGCACAATCGCGACAGTGGCAATTCAAGCAGCGCCACGTCCTCGGTGTGTTGCGCAGCACCAAAATAACCGAAGCGCACCTTGTCGCTCTGCGTCGGGTTTGGCTTGTACTGCTCGTACAGCAGGTGAGGCACGTTCTCGCAAATCGTCACGTTAGGGTTAAGCTTCACCAGCTCGTCACGCAGGTACGTTGTGGTGGTGATAATCGCATCCGCCAGCCTGATGTGTTCGGCAATAACCGCCGGCATCTTCGTGTCAAGGTAGTGCTTGTAAAATGAATGCCCAGTGCCTAAGTGCCAATAATCATCCATGTCCAAAATTATCTTCGCACCATACTGACGTAGGATGTCTGCAACAGGCTTAACCGCATCTAATGGTCCTGCAACCCACGTGCGATTGTACAGGAACACGTCAATCGTCCTCAGCTCTTCCGCGCTCATCGTGCGCACGTCAGCAATACTGACGAACTCCGCATCCTCTCCAAACATCTCATGCACTCGGCTCGATGGCATCTCAAGCCGATAGTAGCTGCACCCGGTTGGGTGTTGGTTGTAAACAATGCACACTCGCATAATGCAAATTTATAAAAAAAAAAGCCCTGCGAACCAACACGCAGGGCTTCCAACCAAACACGCTTCAAATTTACGAACCGCCAGTAATTTGTGTGCCGCTGGTCAATGCACTAATAATCGACGAGCTGACCTCGCTGCATGGCACTTCCTCCATTCCAGTAAACGTCATCTCGTAGCCATTCCGGTCACCCATCGCCGTACCTGTCTGCGATGTGCCTCCAGTTATGTCAATGCCATTATTTCGCCCAAGTAGCCAATACTTCCCATTCCTGTCGGTGACGATAGCCATGAGCCGGTTTAAGCCAAGCAGACGTATCTCGTTGCGCACGTTCTGATCCATCCGGCTAATCGGGAAGGTCAGCTCCTGTTGGTAGAAGATCGTGCCATTTTCGGTGCTGGCGTTCACAGTTTCAGTAAACTGCCCTGCGCCCTTCGGCACTTCGTACTTGTAAAATCCCGAGGCCGGGAATGTGCCAGTCACCACGCCGCTGCCATTAACTACAATCGTGCCGGTAACCGAATTAAAAGCGATGAGGCGAACCTCCGTGATGCCGCCCACGTTGTCGCGGCAACCTAATTTGTATCCTGTGGTTAGTGCGCAAGCCATATTTTTCTTTTTAGTTTAGGTTATAGAAAAAAAAGAAGTGGGGAGGGTTGTTACGCCCTCCCCCTTTTATCAGCCTGCAGGGGTAGTCGCGTTCGACGCTTTGTACAGCACCATCTGCTCCGCAAAGGCAAACTGCACGCCGTACTTAAACGCAGCTTGGAAGCGAACTTGGTCGTTGTCGTAGCTCGCCCAAATCCTGAACTGGTCCTCGTCGCTCAGCAGGTCCGTTCCGTAGAACAAGTTCTCCAGCGATGTGGCAACGATCCTACGAGTGTTGTTCATGCCGTTGACCGCCACGACCTTCATGTTTGTTGCCGGGTAGAAAAACTCACCGCTCGACAGGTTGCCAAGGTCGCCTTGGAACAGGTTTAGGCCTACCAGCTTGTTGACCAGTAATCTGTACACATCCCATCCGCAGAAGGCAACCAAGTCAGGCTTGCTGATGATCGCAACAGGGATGTTTTGGTACACGTTCTCAAATGCACTAACAACAGTTGCGTCGCTGAAGGCAGCACCTGCAAGCGAGCTGACGATTGAGGCGGATGCCGTGGTTTTTTCCATAAGGTGCAGCAAGCCGACAGTCTTGTTCAACGTGGCGTCACCAGACACAGAGGCTGATGAGCCTGTCCATCCCGAAGCGCCAGTTGCTGATGTTGACTGCCAAATGGCTGTTTCGATGTTGGCGGCGATCCTCTTTGCTTTCTGCGTTGCAAAAGCCTGCTCAAAAGGTACACCCTCGTAGTTGCTTCCAGCGCTCAGCTGTGTGGCAATCCACTTAGTCTCCAGCTCACGAGGACACAACTCCTCCTGAATTTTCACCCGCGCTACGCTAATCGTGCGCTGGCTGAATGTTGTCGTGCCGCTCGCGGCCCATGCGCACGCGGTTGCTGATTGGAACACCGCGTCGGTGTCCATCAGGTTGAGCGCTTCTTGGTTTTTGATGCCAACGCGCTTTTGCATTAACTGCTGTGTCTTTGCGTCAAAGACAGCAGTCGTCAACAACGGAAGCTTGTTTTGCTCCACGTAGTCGGATAAAGTGCTAACTGAAAATGCCATAGTTTATTTTTTTAGGTTTTTTAAGGTTTCATTCAATTCAGCGAGGCGATTAACTCGGCTCATCTTCACGCTCTCCACAACCGCATCGCTCGCTCTCTTTTTTGGTGCTGCCGTCGGCATCTGTGCCAGCGCAGACAGCGCCGTGTCAATCGTGCTGAAGCGCTTGGCTGTTGCCTCCACTTCGCCGCCCATCTTTGCCATCAGCTCCTCAACTTTCGCAGCCAAAGCAGCAATGGCTGATTCCATCGCTACCATGCGCTCTTCGTGTGGATCAGCAGGCTTCGCCTCTTCTTCAGGCGCGACTTCAATCTCGACCTCTTGCGCCTCGACAGCTTCAGGTGCTGGTGCAGGTGCAACTTCGCCAATTTCCACAATCTTGCCGCCTTCGGTTGTAACCACGCCCACTTCAGGAATGCTGTGCGCACCATCGGGTGCAGGTAGCAGTCCTTCATCGGTTACAACGTAAACGAGCGTGCCAACAGCCAACTCGCCATCCACGCGGACCATCGTGCCGTCCTCAAGCTTGTAATCGCTGAACGCCAATGGCGCAGCGGGTGCTGGCGTTGCACTGAACTGGCGAAGCGCCTGTGTCAATGCCTGTAGTTTTTCAGATAGATTCATAATGTCAAATATCAGCTTTAGAAATAGTATGCAAAAAACCATGAAAGGCCTCAGCAAACTCCGCCATCGCCACTTCAACCTGAGCCTCCGTCGGCTGCATCCCGAAATAGCCCTCAATGCTGAAGCCTGTAAACTCATCACGATTTGCCCACACCTCGTCGTTGTCAACCTTAAAGCTGCCGAACCAGCTGCCATCAGCCACGTCCTCGAAACCTGTCGGAGGATTAACGCCACGCTCCCGGTCAATCAGGTAGGACTCAAACATATAAACGCCATCAAGCTCCTGACGATGCTCAGCGTTGACGTTATGCTGGTTGCCCTGCTTAAAGTACTTCTGCACCATCTTACGGATGGTTTCCTTTTGGAAAATCACGAAGTACTCGCCCCTTGTCTTATCACGACGCAGTATTGGCGTGTCCGCCAGCATCAGCGGACCAGTCAACACGCGCTTCTCTCCCGTTTCGCTGAACCGCATCCGCTCCTTGCTGAATGCGTGGAATGGTCGCTCAATTGCTGGTGATTCAACAAGCGCAACGTAGCTGACGCCTTCGTCAACTTCATCAATGGTCATTAAGTAAACTGGTAGCTCCATGGTTGTAAATATCATTGCGCGCCCAACTGTGCAAATTGCCGTATTGTGCGCAGGCGCTGTTGTATTCCGCTGACGTCGGATTCCACCACATACGCCCGCAATGGTGGCATTTGTGCCTGCCCAGTGTTCGGGTTGATCAGCTGGCTGTTTGGGTTAAGCGCATTGCCTGTTGGCGCTGCCATGCCGCCGCCTGTCGATATTGCACCACCACCACCACCACCGCCAGCAGATTGGCCGCCACCGGTAATGCTTTTTACCTGACCGATGCTTGTGGCCGCAATAGACGCAATTCTCAAGGCTGCGTTAACCTTTGCCATTGTGCTTAATGTTGCCGCCTGTGTCACGCCAGCAGCACCAGCGGTTAAGGCGTTGGCAGGGTTAAGCGCTGCGTTGGCGTTAATGCCTGCAAGCTCCTTTTGCAGGTTAATTACCACCTGCGCTATCGCCATTCCTTTCTCTAGCGCCAATGCTGCCAACATTACACCCTTACTTTTGCTCCCAAGCGCCCGCATAATTTCAACAATGCTGCCAGTGGCCTGATTGTAAAATTGCACCCGCGCCTCATTGAACGCCTTTTCCCGCGCCTCTTCTTCCTGCCTCAGCTTTTCCTTCTCTGCAAAAAATTCATCCTCCTGTTGTATTTTGTAATCCAGCTGCGCTTTCTGCGCATCCAGCTCCGCCTGATCCGCCGCGTCCTGCTGCTCCTGAATTTTGGCTAATCTCTCGTTGCGCAGGTTGGCCAGTATTAAGTTGGTCGCCTCCTCGTTGCCCTTAACCTTAGCCAGCTGCTCCTCGTACTTCTGGTCAATCTGCTCCAGCTCACGCTCGTCAGCGGACAGGCTGGATTCCAACAGCGCCTGCCTGCTGTTCGCAATAATACCATCAAGCTCTTGTTGCTTTGCCGCCGCTGCCTCCGCCGCCTTCTCACGCTTCTGTCGTGCCGCCTCCGCAGCTTTGTCCCTTTTTTCCTTTTTATCAGCCGCATCCTTGTCAATCGCTTCCTGCTTGTCCGCTGCCTCCTTTTTCTTGAAGGTTTCGTACTGCGCACGCAACAGGTTGTGCTGATGGCGAGCCTCAGATAGCTCGTCCTCGTCCTTGGCATTCTTCATGCGCATCCGGCTAATGTCAAATTGCGCTTTGAACTGTTGCTCCTCGGTTGCGCCCCTCTCCTTCGCCAGCTCCGCCATGCGCTCCATCGACTTAATCTGACCGTCAAGATTTTCCTTGACCGGCATGCCAATAAACCGCTGGACCGCCGCCGTGAGCTTGTCGAAGTTGGCAATCAGCAGCCCAATGGCAACAACAGCCGCACCAATACCTGTGCTGACCAGTGCAATCCTAAACAACTTCAGCGCCCCTGAACTTGTACCGACCGCGACCGCGTAAACACGCTGTGCCGCTGCGTTCAAATTAACCATCAGTGCGGAATCCTTGTTGAGCGTGTTGGCCAAAGCCGTCGCTCCGTTCACCAATGCCAAAGCAGCCTGCACCTTCATCATCGCCTTCTGCACATCCTCGTTCTCCTCCCCAAACAACGCAGCCGCACCCTGTGCCACTGCGAAGCCACCGGCAATGCCCTGAATGGCTGACGTGAAGGTGTCCAGCGTCCTCGTGTCCGAAGCCAACGCCTTCACCTGTGCGCTCGTGTCGCCAATGGCATCCTTCAGCTGACCAGCCTCAGCAGCCATCCGCCTAAACTGATCGGTGTTCTTTTTGCCCGCCTGCTCAAGCTCCAGCATCTGCTTCTGCAGGTCTTTCAACCGCGCTTTCGCTGATTGCGTCGCCTTCTGGGTGTCGTCTTCGGCCTTGACCTTGACGGTGATCTCTTTGTCTATGTCTGCCATGGTTAAATAGTTGGATCGCTCGGAACAGGGCTAATAGCCGGGTTCGTGTTTTGATCCGGGTTAAAAAATATTTTTGGGGTCGTCAAAACACAGTTAATTTCACCAGAAGTACGCGCTGTTGGATCGTCGCTGTGCGTCGGTGTCAATGTGCCGACAGTAAACGGCGTGAACGGCAGCACCCTGCGCAACGTCACCCGACACAGCTTGCTCTGCCCAACCGCGTAGTCCTTGACCTCCAGTAACCGCCAGTTTATTCCCTTCCAGTACACCAGCTTGCGGAAGTCAATGGTCGCAATGTCGGTTGAGGTCAGGTACATCGTACACTCCACCGTCATTGCCTGCTGGCTGGTCAATTCGTAGAGATAGTCATTCCAATAATTATTGAACAGGTTGTTGTTGTTGTAATCCATAACGTTACCGCTCACGTCAAAGATGTTGAAGTAAATACGACGCGGAATGCCAAAGCTGAGGTCAAAGTTACCGCTGGCAGCAGTGTCGTAGGGATTCTGCAGGTGCGTTGCCAAGCTGATGCTTGAAGCCACGTTAATAACTCCCGACGGCTGATTGCCCACGTATATCTGTCCGTAATAAAATAGAAACGTAGGCGTGAAGCCAGTGTTGTTTGGCTGAACATATCCGCTATGCAAAGCGAGCCTATACCCAAGCTGCAATGGTTTTGCGTTGCCGTTGTCATCAGCATCAAAGCCACGCCCGGCAATTAGGTTCGTCGTGTACTGCGCAGGTATTAACGTCTTGGCCTTCAGCTCAACAACTTGGTCACCGCTGCGGTTGTAGTTGTCGCTGTCATAAATTCGCGAGCCGTAGCCTTGTGCAAACTCACCTTGATACAGCTTGCTGAGGGCGTCACCGCCCTCGCTAAACCTAAACAGGTAGCGCTTTTTTGCGCTTGGATCGCCCATCATCACCGTCATCTCTGCACTCTCGTCTGACTTCTGCGACCAGTCCACCTGCCCGCTGGAATAAAAGGACGTAAACGGCTCGATGTATATGAGCTTGGGATCTTGTGGCGACTGGTAGAAGTACAGGTTAAACATCTTCTGAAGGTCCTGCAGAAAGTCCACCTGCCTCACGTCCATCGGCAGACCTTTAGTCATGTCAATTGTGTTAAACTGACCTTGAATCGTGCCTTCAATCTTCAGCCTTCTATTAGTCAATGTAACCGCTGTGCCTCCTGTTGTCGCAAGTTTTTCAATGGTAATATAAAACGACTGTGACGGCTGCAGAAACACATACTCCCGCCAATTCACCGTTGTCGAACCTACAACCACTCTATTTTGTACTTGCGTAGTGTAAGTCGGATTGATGTACTGAATTTTGAATTTTACCACATTGGTCACGCCCGGATCGCCCGACACCACTCCGTCAAAATTCAGCAACACAGATTGCGTCACCGTGCTGGTGTTTTTAATGTTTACATTCCCGCTGATACTCAAACCGCTCAACGTAAATGGCGCAGTGTTGTTGATCGGGAATGTGACGTTTGTCGCGCTCGTGGCAACAGTTATAGACGTGCTTCCGCTCACGTTGCCCGCCAAATTGCTCGTGGCCAATGTCAGCCATTCGTTTGCCCACGGCACGACTGTCTTGGCAAACACATTGCCCGAGCTGCTGAAGAAATTTGACTCATACCGGTAGCCGTGTTGCTCAAAGATTTTGTCCACAAGCATCTTGGCAAAATAGCATGGTCGCCATTGGTAAATTGGTACAAGGTTTGGTTGAATGTAGCCGAACATGTTTAGAATCGGAGACAGCGAGCCTGTCGGCACTGTGCCATTTACATCGCCATTACCTTCAGCGTCGATGTAGGCGTAGCAGTACCCGCTTGTGGCGCTGTTGGCATTGCCTGCCACAATCACGTCCAAGTTGACAAAGCTGTGGTTGTAGTCGCTGATGCCGCTTGTGTTGGCGAGCAAAGTTTCGCCCATAACGCTGAAAAGCGATACGCTCTCGCCGTAGATGCTCACCTCATACGTCGGCACTCCTCGCGTCACCTTCATCGCCATAAGCTGCATAGTGCCAGCGAAGACCTGCACTCCATCGCTCCACACAGCGCAGTTGATGCGCTTGTTCGGCGTAAAGCCACCAACGAAGCTCTGCACGTTGTAGGCGTGCCGGAAGGCGTTGTCGTTGCGCGTGGTGCTTGGCAGCGTCACCGTCTTGCTGTACGTTCCTGAGCGCCTCGTAATATCCTGCGCATCCTGAATGGAATAAGTCAGCTCAATGTCAAAGCCTTCCATCAGGTCAAGGTCAACGCCTGTCGTTGGCGCATCGGCATCGGGGTAGCATACGAATTTCACATTGCTCATAGCGCTGTATTTTCGTAGCCCACCTGAACGTCAATCGTTATTTGCTGAAGTTTGTCAACCACACGCTTGCGGACGTTGTAGGTGTTGGTCTGCACCACCACCGGCACCAGCGCTCCGCTCAGGACAATCCAGCACTCAGGCGAGTACACCATCTCCTGCAACCACCCAAATTCGTCATCCGTGAGCCAATCGCTATTGAGCGTGTAGGTGTCGCGGTAAGTAACGGACCACTGCTTGTCATAAACATCATCGCCGTACACGCTGGAGTTGTAGCCGTATGTTTTGCGCTCCACATTCACCCGCTGCCTGTTCATACGGGTAAAGGTGTAGCCGTCAATACCTCCATACATATTTCGGAAAAATACACGCAAAGGATTATACCGCTCGCAGTTGTCAATGATGTAGGTGTATGCTGACGTGCGGCTGAATGCTCCGGTGTTGCCGCCTGCCGTGTTAAACGTCACCTGCACCGCTATTCTGCCTCCATTGGCCGGGAAATTAACGCTGCCTGCGCTGCCATCTGAACACTGCGAGGAGGTTAAATTGTACAGACCGTAAGGACCAGCGTTTATGATGTGGCTCAGCGTTGTCGTGCTGCCAGTGACCAAAAATGCACCTCGCGGACTGCCTCCATCGTATGTTACACGCAGCGCAATTCCAGACACCTGCGTCAGCACTCCAATAAAGTCGCTGTCGCTTGAGGCAAGCGTAGAGGTCACGGGTCGGTTGCTGAACACCTTGGCTGCAATTGTACCTGTGGCACTGCTCACAACGCTCGCAATGTACTGTGCGCTGCTGTATGTCGCGTAGTCCTGCTGCCTAAATGCCGCCTGCCACGCAATTAGCGACGCCGATGCCGTGCCTCCTGTTGCCACCGTCGGAGGCGAGCCGTACTCCTCCCTGAATGTCAGGTTGGCATTAACCGCATAGCCCGCTGTCTGCCAGCCACTGGTCAACTGTGGTACTTGCGGAGTGATTAAGGTTTCGACCACCTTCGACACCCCGAAGAAGCCGTAGCTCGTGGTCGGTAGCTTGTCGCACTTCAGCCGGGCAGAAGAAAGCGTGCCTGACACGTCGCAGACGTAGCGGAAGTTGGCGGATGCAGTGTTGTTGCTCGACACCACCACCACGTCGCTGTTGCCGACAGGTAGAAGCGTAGGAAGGGATGATATTACGGTTATGCTCATTTGCTCATGCTTAAACTTATTTCTTTGCCAGCAACCTCAGCAATACTGACGACCAGCTCGTTCAACTTGTCATCCGTCAGCACCGGGTTGAGGAATGGCCGCCCCTTAATACCCCTGCGCTTGGTTGCGCGTGCCATGTTGTACGCAGCCTCGTCAATTTCGTCAGCAGGTATGCCGAGCGCCTTGTCCACAATCCACTTGCGTATCGCTGCCACGTGCCTTGGCGATGGCGTGATGTACCTGAAGCTGAACGGCGCACCCCTGTTCGTCTGCACCCCATTCACGCCGTACTCCACGAACTTCCAGTAGCTGGCCATCTCCATCGCCACCTGCGCCACCTTGGCTTCCACTGGCAACTCTGAAAAGCCGACAGATTGTCGAAGGTTCAAGGTCGCCTTGGCGTCAACCTTCTCGATGCCCTCAACCGTCAGCTTAATGACGTCGCTCATCCAGCGGACCATCGCAAGGTTCACGTCCTTGCTCTCGCTCAGCTTGACCTCTTTCGTGACGTTTGTGCCGACGCCCAGCACCTGACTTTCGATCTCTGCTGTAAACTTCATGTGTGTAAATATCGCAAGCCGAAAATAGTTGCATCACGGCATCGCCTTCATCAGCAGAAGAGCATTCATAAATTCCCGCGCAGGCATCTCAAACACCTGCTCCATCTTCAGCGGATCTTTGCCCGCCATCCGGAAAGCCACACCCACCCAGCCGTAGTTCGGTCGCTTCAGCCCTTGGCCGTTGTCGTCGTCGTCGCCTGATCCGTCAAAGACTTCCGCATAATCTTCAACAAAGGCTCTGAAAGCTGCAAAAAAAAAGCAGCATAACCCCAAACATCCGCCACCACCATTTGGCGCATGACCTCCGCCCGCTCCTTGTGGCCCTTGCCATCATAAGCCATCGGCCACCACTTCCACACGCGGCACTCTCGCGACAGCGTCGCCAAGATCAGGTGCAAGTTGTCAATCACCGCCAGCTCGCTCGTCATATCGTAACTGAACAACTCCACCAGCTGCCCGGCTGTAATCTCGTCAATAAACCACTCAAACCTGTACCACTTTGCTCCCACCCGGATCGTCCGCTTTGCCTGCAAGCTCGGCAGCTGTTGGCTGGCCTGCTGTATCTCTGCGTAGCGCTTGTTCACCTGCGCAATGGTGCGATGCATGACCTCAGCAATGCCAACGCCATCCACGACCGCAACCACGCCGACCTTCTTGTCGCTGGCGGTGTATATGCTGTTGTTTTCGATACTGCTGATTCGTTGCAGCTGATCAACGGTGATTTGGTTCAGTAGGCTCATGATTCAAAGATTGTAGGCCACAGTCGCTCAAAGGCGTGAGCATAACCGCGGCAACAGGGGTTGTTGGGATCGTGTGGAAAAAACTCAATCGCTTTTTGATAGAAGCTGAGCGGATGACGTTGAATGCCTTGTTTGGTCGCGGCAAAAATAGCACCAGCGCCAAAATAAATACGCTTGTTGAAATTACGGCCAAACAAAGCGTGCGCCACTTCCGGCAGTACGTTTGGAAACCAATCATACCGCCAGCACTGACAGGTTAAATTGTCAATCGACAATACCCATGTGCCAAGATTCCAAAACGGCTTGTTGGTAACGTCGCACAGATTGTCTGCCATCATCTGCACAACGGTTGTAAAGTTAGGGCAGTGGTCCATTGGATTGCCCTGTGTAAACACCGTCACAGGAGCAAGGTTATCCCATCGCTCAATGATATGGTGCAGGTATGTGTGCGCCTCCCTGCCTTGATTCGGCAAAGGTATGGCGTCAATATCGGCTGCGCCCTTGTTGTAAATCGTGACCACGACGTTGTTCAGCTTACCGAGCCACGCCACGTCCTCGTTGTACCGGGCAACAACAACCTCAAGCTGCTCCATCACATTATTTGTTTTGCTGTTTTCAAGGCCTCAGCAATGGTGACGTCCATGTCCATATACCGGTAAGTGCCAAGTCGCCCGGCAAAGGTGACCGCTGGCAACTGCGCTGCCATTGCAAGGTACTTTGACAACATCGCCTGCTCCTGTGCCAGCCTGACCGGGTAGTATGGTATGTCGCCACGCTGCCACTCTGCACTGCGCTCAAAGGTCACCACGCTGTTCTCGTGATGCTCCCACGGTGCAAAGTGCTTGTGTTCAACGCACCGGGTAAACGGCAGGCTGTCGTCGCAGAAGTTGACCGAGTGACAGCCTTGATGGTCGCCCTGCACATTGTGATGCTCAAAGCTGAGCGTGCGGTATGCCAGCTCGCCTTCTGAATAATCGAAAAAGCTGTCAATGGTACCAGTCCACACAACGTGGTCGTACTGCTTCAACCTGTCGAATTTTGTCGACAGTTGCAGGTCAATGTTGGGATGGTCCAGAATACGCTCTACCATCGCCGTGTAGCCATCTTCGGGAATTCCTTGGTACTTGTGGTAGAAGTAGTTGTCATCGTGGCTTAAACGCACCGGTAAGCGCTTAAAAACGGAAACAGGAAGCGTGCTTGGGTGTCTGCCCCACTGCTTCTGCGTGTAGGTCTTGAAGAAACGGTTGTACAGCGTTTTGCCAACAGCGTTGATTGCCGCCTGCTCAAAGTTGTCAGGATTGTCAATGGCATCAGCGGTGACCAATGCCCTCGCCTGCGCTGGCGTTAATGCACAGCCAAACACCTGACAAATCGTGAGCAAGTTTACCGGAAAGCTGTAGTGCTGACCGCCTGACTGCGCAACGACCTTATACCTTACATCCCGCATCACAGCAAAGCGATTGACGTACTTCCAAACCTCGTCGTTATCCGTGTGGAAGATGTGCGGACCATAGGCATGCACCATTACACCGTGCATGCGCTCAGTATGGCAGTTGCCAGCGACGTGACTCCGCTCGTCAAAGATTGTGACCTTGTTGCCACGCTCTGCAAGCTGGCGAGCAATCACGCTGCCTGTCAATCCTGCACCAGCTATGCCGTAGTGCTTCATGTTCCAAATGTACTACATAATCACATACCTGCCCCCAGCGTTGGCGCTCAGCTTGTTCAGCGCCACATACCGCACCGCGTCAATGGCGTGGTTGTACCGATCAACCGGCACGCCAAGCGACGCACCAGTCCTGTCCGTGTCCCAAGTGTAATTCCTCAGCTCCTTGATGAGGTTCGTGCTTTCCCGCGTCACCAGCAACGTCTGCCGCTTCAGGATGTCGATGCTGTTCCTTATGCTGTCCTGCCCCTTGTTTGCCGGGTGTATATTGAAGCCAAGCCGATGCACTTCTTCAATGCTCTTTGGCTCTGCACTGTCTGCGATGATTGGCCACGCCCTGTTGATGCCCAGCTTGCGAAGCTGCTCGGCGATGTCTTGGTTGGTCAGCCCGGTTTGGTACAGCAGTTCATGCAGGACCAGCGCCTTGTCACGCCTGTACACCGCAATCACGGCTGTTGGATCATTTGTGTAGCCCCAATCAAGCCCGATGCCCATAAGCTTGTCGCCAGCAAAGTCGACGCCATCCACCTGCTTCCAGTCATCAAACACCACGCCTTGCAACGAGCCAACCTCTCCCAAGCCGTACACCTTCCACCAGTTCGCCCAATAATTGCTTGTTGCCGCCTTGACCTGCGCCGCCTCGATGTCGTTGCGGATGGTTTCCGGCAGCGCTTCGTTGTCCTGATACGTCAGCACAATCAACTCACTGTCCTGCTCCGCCAATACCTCCGTGTGCGCCCAAAACTCCGACACCGGGTTGAAGTCGATGTAGATGCTGTCGCTGGTCCTTATGGCCAGCTGGTGGTAGCTCTCGAAGTCGATGTTGTTGGCCTCGTTGATGTACAGGACCTGCCGACGTGCGCCTCGTAGTTTCGCCTCTTGCTCAGCTGAAAAAAACTCAATCGTGCTGCCGTTGGCGAAGGTGTAGGTCAGGAGCGTTTTGTTCCAGCGGTCGATGACGAAGCGGTTAGTCCACTGCATGACCTTGACGAAGTCTTTAATCGCACCCCTGCGCAGGTGCGGGATGGATTCCGACACCACGCTGATTTCGGTCTTGGCCTTGGCTGCGATGTGGATCAGGACCGCAAGGATGGCGTAGGTTTTTCCGGCTGACGTGCCGCCCTGCACGACCTTCTTGCGTGCCGACATTTTGCGGATGCGCCTTGTCGCTGTCGTGTACACGAAGCTCATAGTGCATGGCTGAAGATGTCAGGCGTGTATGTTTTTGGCATGCGTGCTTCTGCGATGGCGATGTATTCCGCCTCCCGCTCGATGCCGATAAAGCTGAAGCCCTCCAGCACTGCGGCCTTGCCTGTTGAGCCGCTGCCCATGAAAGGATCGAGGACAGTGCCTCCCGGTGGCGTGACCAGACGGCAGAGGTAGCGCATCAGGTCGGTGGGCTTGACGGTTGGGTGGTGGTTGGTGCGCAAATTCACTCCTCTGTTTCTTGGGTTATCCCCTCCAACATTGCCCTCTTTTCGTGATTCATCTCTTTGTCTTTCCTCCAACCCCTCGCACCCCTCATCCCTGTCGCTCTTGCTTGCCTTTGCGCAATAGAAGAAGCGGGCGGCTGAGCCGCCGTCTGCGTAGCCCATGTCTGCCATCGGTGGTTTTTCTTGGTTGCTGTGGCACGTTTTGCCACCACTTCGGCTTCTTATTGCTACGCCCGCTTTTGTGTGCGGAAATAGCCCCACCACCTCCTCGCTGCCATCGTGGATGAAGTTGGCAGGCCAGCGGCCTAAATCGTGAGCTTGTGTTTTAATATATGCGTAGTCGCCATATACTTGTTTTGTTTCTGGAGAATTGGTGCGTGTACCCCAACCTTCACCACTTACCCGACACCCATCCACATTCAGCCCCCCTGTGCCGTGTGCCAGCACGTTCTCCGCAACCGTGCCAATCAGCGGCTTGCGTGCCACCGTAATCGGCTCAAGCGCAGGCTTCAGTGCAGTACCCCAGCCGTCCCATTGCTTGGCTGCGTCCGTGGCGGGTGCGGTTATCGGCGCGCCTTGTTGGCCTATTTTGCTCCAGCCGTCGTCGTTCAGGTTTTTGTTTGCCGATAGCCTGCAGGTCATATCAAATCCCACCACATTGCGCTCCGCACCAGCCGCCTTGTCAATCGCCTTGCTCACATCGTGCGACTTGGGGAAGCCTGAGCCGTACACCCACGCAATCATGTCCCGAATCTCAAAGCCCGCATCCTCAATCCGCACCGCCATCCTGTGCTGCGTCCTCGTCCCGGCAAACGCCAGCAAATGACCACCGGACTTCAGCACCCGCAGGCACTCAGTCCACACCTCCACGCCCGGCACGTCGTAGTCCCACTTTTTGCCCATAAAGCTCAAGCCGTACGGCGGATCGGTCACCACGCTGTCCACGCTGCAATCAGGTAGCAGGCGCAGTTGGTCAAGGCAGTCGCCGTGTATCAGCTTAATCATTAAACAGCGGTTGCTCAATCTTGACCTCCGTCTGCTGCTTCTCAACCAAGCCGTTGAGCCGTTGCGTGATGCTGGCGTTGTACTGCCCGACCATGCCCCCCTCGATTTGGTCTTTGCGGATGGCTTTTTTTATGCGGGTGCAGATAGCCGAATAGTCTGCGTATGCGTCCCTTGCGTTGCTGAAGTAATCGCCCAAATCTTGGCTTACCCCCAAGTCTGCAACATACAGCTCGAAGCCTTCCATCGTCAACGGCCGCTCAAGAGGCTCGTCCTGCTGCCGCCCATCCTTACCGACAAACACTACCTTCTTCCTCGGGTTGCTCTTGACCTCTTGCACATAAGCCTCAAACAACTCCCACATCCGCTCGGGTGTTTCAATGTACTTGCCGTTGCCCTTGCTTGTTCCCATTTTTAGGCTTCAATATTGTTCACGATTTCAATGACCTTCTCAACAATCGCCACCTTGGCGTGCATGGCGTTTGGTGCGTCGCAATCGACCACGCTGTCGAGGATGTTGCTCAGGTTGGTCAGGAGCGCACCACGGTCCTGCCATTCCAGCGCCCTTGCGTCGTTGGCTTCCAACAATAGTCCTGCTTTTGTTTTCATGTCAGTCTTCGTTTAGTTCGCCCAATTCCCGCAGCTTGTTCCTGCTCCACCCGAGCGCCGCCTTTCCACCCCACAGCAGGTAGCTGATGTAGCCGCAGTCGCTCGTGCTGTCGGCATTGTCGTAGTAGGTTTCGGCACGGCTCAGGTAGCTGTGCATCCGCTTAATCGTTGCCAGCGATACACCCTCACCCTGTGCGAGCTGTTGCGCCCGTACCTTGCCAGTCTGCGTCGCACATTTGTTGCCGTTGCGTTCATTCAGCTCAATC
>OGWB01000023.1_pt1 | contig 19854 bp, 43 predicted proteins | sample 1575961 | NCBI WGS metagenome assembly OGWB01 (sample SAMN07581556, study PRJEB24739) | freshwater metagenome | place: Singapore | collected 2015-04 | reverse complement strand
TTTTTTTTTTCAAGCAGAAGACGGCATACGAGATTTCGCGGAGTGACTGGAGTTCAGACGTGTGCTCTTCCGATCTGTTTCCCAGTCACGATAGGTCCTCGTATGATTGTTCTTTTCATTTGAATGCTGGCTCTTTCATTTTATTTTCTGTAATCGTTGGTTTATCTATATTTATTGTTTCTACTTTCCATATTCTTATTGATTTCTTATCTAATTTTACAACTTCTTCCATTGCCTTAAATTCACTTTCTAACATTCAAAGGTTTATTATTGCCAATAAAAAAATTGGCAGATAAGCATGAGGTACGCGAATACTTACGAAGTCGAAAGATTCCAGAACATAGATATGAAGACTTATACTATGTGGATGATATTCAAAAGTTTAAGCAGTTTGCAAATGGTTATGATGAAAAAATCAAAGGCAATGAACCTCGCCTAGTGCTACCTTTTTTTGATCAAGAAGATGAACTCATTGGTTTGTCTGGTAGAGCAATTCGCGGCGAAAAATTACGTTATGTTACAATTCGTATAAAAGATGATGTGCCAATGATTTTTAGTCAGCAAAATGTAGACAAACTTCAGACAATTTATGTGACAGAAGGTCCAATTGATAGTTTATTTTTACCGAATGCAGTTGCAGTGGGTAATGCGAATCTTAAATCTGTAGGTGAAGTGTTTGACAAAAACAATCTTATTTTGATTTGGGATAACGAACCTAGAAATAAAGAAATAGTTAGAGAAATCAAAGACGCTATTGATAGCGGCTTTAGAGTTTGTATTTGGCCACAAAAAGTATTGGAAAAAGATATTAACGATATGATTGTAAAACAAAAACTAAGCGTAGAAGAAATCGTATCTACTATAAATAAAAATACTTTTTCTGGTCCAGAAGCGTTATTACAATTTAATTTATGGAAAAAAGTATGAAGGTAAAATTAATTTCATATTCACAAGTAAACGTAGGTGCTTTCAACGATGATGAATATACAGGATACCCTGCTACCGCTCAAGAATTGGTCGCCTTTTGCGCCCGTGTATCGAATCCAGCCAATCAGTTCAATACACAAACCTCAGAACGACTTATTCAATACCTCATCAAACACAAGCACTGGTCACCACTCGAAATGGTCTCCGTCTGTCTCGAAATTGAAACAACAAGAGATATTGCCAGACAATTTCTACGCCATCGTTCATTCTCATTTCAAGAATTCTCACAAAGGTATGCCAACCCAACTCAGGAATTGTCTTTTGTACTTAGAGATGCAAGACTTCAAGATACCAAGAATCGACAGAATAGCATAGAGTTAGACAAAAAAGATAATCTTCATGAGAAGTGGGAACACGCACAAAGAAGAATTATTGCAGAAGCAAAAGCCACATATGAGTGGGCAGTTAGAAACGGTATTGCAAAAGAACAAGCAAGAGCGGTGTTACCAGAAGGACTTACTGTATCGCGATTGTATGTCAATGGTACATTGAGAAGTTGGATACATTATATAGAACTAAGAACTGGCAATGGTACACAAAAAGAACATATTGAAATTGCAAAGGCATGTGCTGATATAATTTCAAAAATATTTCCAATGGTAACAGATTTTGTAGAAAAGGAATAAGATGAAAATAGACCTTTCGAGGGATTCGTTGTTCGATGATTTAGGAATTAAAAGATTAAAAGAAAGTTACATGCGCGAGGATGAACAAAGTCCTCAAGAAAGGTTTGAATACGTTTCAAAGGCTTTTGGATCGAATGAAGAACACGCACAGAGATTATATGATTATTCATCTAAACACTGGCTTTCATATAGTACACCAATTTTATCTTTTGGTCGAAGCAAGCGCGGTCTTCCTATATCATGTTTTTTGCCGTATTTGGATGATTCCGCAGAGGGCCTAGTTGATTGTCTTTCTGAAGTAAACTGGTTATCAATGTTAGGAGGGGGAGTTGGAATCGGTATTGGCATTCGTTCTGCCGATGATAAATCTGTTGGTGTTATGCCTCACTTACGCACTTATGATGCGTCAAGTCTCGCATATCGCCAGGGCCGCACTCGTCGTGGCTCTTATGCCGCTTACCTCGATATCTCTCATCCAGATATTCTTATATTTCTCGAAATGAGAAAACCAACTGGTGATCCTAACATGAGAGCGATGAATCTTCATCATGGCATTAATATCACAGACAATTTTATGCAACTGATTGAAAAGTGCATGAAACATAAAGATGCAGATGATTCTTGGCAATTAAAGGATCCAAATACAGGAGAAATTAGAGAAGTTGTTTCTGCTAGAGAATTGTGGCAGAGAATTCTTGAAACTCGCATGATGACTGGTGAGCCATACTTGCATTTCATTGATACAAGTAACAGAGCAATGCCTGAGTTTCAAAAGAAACTTGGTCTGTCAATTCGTCAGAGCAACTTGTGTTCTGAAATTATTTTACCAACAGGCAAAGATCGAACCGCAGTTTGTTGTTTGTCTTCAGTTAATTTGGAGTACTTCGATGAGTGGAAAAATAATAAACAGTTCCTCCGCGATGTTGCTGAGATGCTCGATAATGTTTTACAATATTTTATTGATAACGCGCCAACTACCATACCCAGAGCCATTCATTCTGCTAGGTCTGAGCGTTCTATTGGTATTGGAGCCTTAGGCTTTCACGCATACTTGCAGAAAAATAATGTGCCGTTTGAATCAGCCCTTGCCGTAGGTAGAAACAAACAAATTTTTAAACATATTAGGAGTAAACTAGATGAAGCAAATCTTCAACTCGGTAGTGAACGTGGTGAAGCACCCGATGCTACGGGTACTGGTCAGCGGTTTAGTCATATGTTGGCTATTGCTCCAAATGCTTCTTCGTCTATCATCATGGGAAATACTAGCCCTAGTATTGAGCCTTACCGTGCTAACGCATACCGTCAGGACACTTTATCTGGATCATCTTTAAATAAAAATAAATGGTTGAATCGAGTTATTGAAAAACATTTGGCAGGTGATGGAGAAACAGTATCACAAGATGAGTACAACGAAATTTGGTCAAGCATTATTGCAAACGATGGCTCAGTTCAACACCTAACATGGATGGACGATTGGACAAAAGACGTTTTCAAAACTTCAATGGAAATCGACCAGCGATGGATTATTCAGCACGCCGCAGATCGTCAGCAATATATCGATCAAGCACAAAGTCTAAATTTATTTTTTAGACCAGATGTAAACATTAAATATCTTCATGCAATTCATTTCATGGCATGGAAGATGGGTTTAAAAACTTTATATTATTGTCGTTCAGAAAAAATTGGTAAAGCAGACAAGGTTGCAAAGAAAATCGAAAGAGAAGTTATTAAAGAACTTGATATGAAGGCAATTGTAGAGGGAGAAAATTGTTTAGCATGTGAGGGATAAAATGAGTAAAATTGTTCTATTAAAAGATTTTTATGAAATGAAAGAACAAAAGGAAAAAGAACTTTTGTTTTATAAAGAAAAATTAGAAGAACTTCAAGAAAAGATGTATTGGTTAGAAAGAGATTTAACACTCACGAAAAATATCATAAAAATGATAGAAGAAGAACGATTGCAAAATATACAAAAGGAGACATAATGGCGTTTCTAGTCGCTAATATACCAAGAATTCGTTGTTACATTCGAAAAGAATTTCTTTATAACTTTGAAAAAGGTTTTGGTGAATATGTGCCGTGCATTTGGATATCGGTTAAATCAATGAGCCGAAGAGCATTTTTTATTGAATCTTATTTACCTGAGTATGGTGCTTTGTATGATAAACTTCCACTTCACGCATATGTAAGTAGAGATCATGATTTAGAGATAGATAAATTTTTACCTCTAGATCATTTGCAAATATGGGACTGTTTGAGTTATGATATGACAGTAATTCAGAAATCATTTTTAAGTAATTTGAGTGGTAAATTTTACGCAAAAGATAAACAATGGTATCATGGTAATTATTTATTTACGATTGACAATTGTGCATCAGATGAAACTTTAGATGTTGGCGATAGTGAGAATCCAGAAGATCACAAATCATATAATTTTCTAGAACTTGAAAATGGGCAGTATGCCGCACAACCAAACAATCGTTGTATTTTCTTTGATGCGGCAAGCAATCCTAAAGAATTGAAATTTCCAGACTTTAAAGTTTGCACAAAGAAATATGTTGTAGAACAAAATCCAAAATGGGCAATTGGTGATACTGACGCGGTGATGTACGAATGAATATTATTATAGAACTCATATCTCTTTTCATAGCAACTTTACTCTTTGCGCTTTTCTTTCGAAAAGCAAATGAGCAGATAGAGATTGAAGAAAAATCAAAATTAATTGATATCTACATTGAAAAAATAGGAGATGTTTATTATGCATGGCACGAAAAAGATTTTTTGTATCAGTCCAAAGATACTGTAGAATTAGTAAAGTATATCAATATCAAATTTCCAAAAAGTTTAATAAAAATAACATCAGATAAGGAACTCATATGGCTACAGGAAGTAAAAAAACAACTGAATCTAAACTAACGGGAGAAAGAACTGCATTTAAGCCATTTAATTATCCTTGGGCATATGAAGCATGGTTAAAACATGAACAAAGTCATTGGCTACACACTGAAGTGCCAATGCTTGAAGACGTTAAAGATTGGAAAAATAAACTAAACGAGAATGAAAAAAAGTTTCTTACACATATTTTTCGTTTCTTTACACAAGGCGACATTGACGTTGCTGGTGGTTATGTAAAAAATTACTTACCTTATTTTCCACAACCAGAAGTTCGCATGATGCTATGCGGGTTTGCCGCAAGAGAAGCATTGCATATTGCCGCATATTCTCATCTGATTGAGACACTTGGATTACCTGAAACCATGTACAATGAATTCTTAACATACCAGGCAATGAAAGAAAAACATGAGTATGTTCTAGATATCGCAGGGCAAAATTCATCTAAAGAAAATACCGCAAAGCATATCGCAACTTTCTCTGCATTCACAGAGGGTATGCAATTGTTTTCATCATTCATTATGCTATTGAACTTTCCGCGTCATGGTAAGATGAAAGGTATGGGACAAATTGTCACATGGTCAATCGTTGATGAAACACAACATGCTGAATCAATGATTAAACTTTTCAGAACATACATAGAAGAAAATCGTGAGATTTGGAACGATGACCTCAAGTCGAAGATTTATGTCATCGCAGAAAAGATGGTAGAACTTGAAGACAAGTTTATTGATCTCGCATTTGAGATGGGAGAAATGGAAAATCTCAAGGCAGAAGATGTGAAGGAGTACATTCGCTATATTGCAGATCGCAGATTGATCTCTCTTGGCATGAAAGGTATCTTCAAGCGCAAGAAGAATCCATTGCTTTGGGTAGAGGAAATGATTAATGCACCAACTCACACAAACTTCTTTGAGAATCGGGCTACAGATTACGCAAAAGGCGCATTGTCTGGTAGATGGGAAGACGTATGGGGCAAAGCAGCATAAAAAAATATAAAAGTATTTTTATTAGTGATGTACACCTTGGAACGAAAGATTGTAAAGCAGAATTTCTAAATAATTTTCTAAAGCATAACGATTGCGAAACGCTTTACTTAATTGGCGACATAATTGATGGATGGAAAATACAACAAAATAGATGGCGATGGAAACAAAGTCATACGAATGTTGTACGCAGAATCTTGGGTCATGCAAAGCGAGGCACAAAAGTTATTTACGTTGCAGGAAATCATGATGAGTTTTTAAGACCATTCATACCATATGGAGTATCTTTTGGTAATGTTGAAGTGTGTAATCATATAACTCATGTAGGTGCTGATGGTAAAAAATACTTAGTTGTACATGGAGATTTGTTTGATGGTATTACAAGACTTGCGCCATGGATTAGTTTTTTAGGCGACAGGGCTTATGATATAATTCTAGGGTTCAATACTAAATTCAACTGGTGGAGGCATAAATTTGGATTCGGCTATTGGAGTTTATCTAAGTATCTTAAGCATAAAGTCAAGCGGGCTGTGGATTTTATTTTTCAGTTTGAGCGCAATCTTACTGACTATGGCCGTAAGCGTGGTTTTGACGGGGTTATTTGTGGACACATCCACAAAGCAGAAATCAAAGAGATCAACGGAATCATCTACATGAATGATGGTGATTGGGTTGAATCATGCACCGCACTCGTAGAACATCACGATGGCAGATGGGAAATTGTACAATGGAATAATATATTAGATGAAAACAGTTCTAATCATAACGGATAACCTTGCGAATCAAATCAATGGCGTTGTTACGACATACAAAAATATTGAAGCGTGTGCGATTCGCGATGGTTTTCGGTTCGTTTATATTACTCCCAATGAGTTCCGCTACTTTGATTGTCCTATCTACAACGAAGTCAAGATTGCCTATCCAAGGAAAATGGGCGAGAAGATTGAGAAGATATGTCCGGATCATATCCATATCGCCACAGAGGGTCCTGTGGGTTTGTGGGCTAGAGCATATCTTACAAAACATGGTTATCGCTACAATACTGCTTACCATACTAAGTTTCCTGAAGGGCTGAAAACTCTTGCTGGAATCCCAGAATCTTTGACATGGCTATATATTAAGTGGTTTCACAGACACACTGGTAAAGTTTTATCGACAACCCAAAGTATGGTTGATCAATTAAAAGAAAAGAAATTAATTGCCGATATCGTACCATGGACAAGAGGTGTAGACAGAGCAATATTCAATTCATCATATCGTAACAAAAAGGATAAAGTCATAGATTTATTATGTGTTTCTCGCGTAAGCAAAGAAAAAAATTTAGAAGATTTCTTTGAATTAAAATATTCAAATGCTCGCAAGACTATGGTTGGTGATGGACCAATGTTAGAGATATATAAGAAGAATTATCCTGATGTCAATTTTGTTGGATTTAAAGTAGGAAAAGATTTAGCAGAATATTTTGCAAATGCTGATGTATTTGTTTTTCCAAGTAAATGGGAAACTTTTGGTATTGTGATGATTGAAGCAATGGCATGTGGTACTCCCGTTGCCGCATATCCTACACAGGGACCTATTGATGTTATTGATGAAGAATTTACTGGATATATGAGTATTGATTTAACTTTTGCAATTGATAAATGTCTCATGCTGAATAGAAAGATTGTGGAAGAAAAAAGTTTTCGTTGGAGTTGGGACGAAGCATGGAGTATATTTAAGAACAATTTAGTTTCCATAAAATAACTAACGGAGAGAGTATGACAACAGGGTACAAATTATATTGCGAATCATGCGGAGAAGATTCTTACGTTGAACTAAACAAACATCCAAAATATTGTCCATCGTGTGGTGCAGAAATTGATGATACAAATGTTGCTGAAGAAGAACTTGATGATATTGATGAAGAATGGGAAAAACTTTCAGAACAGTCTTTACGCGATTTAGACGATGAGTGGGAATAATTTTGATTTATGCAGGAATTGATTATTCTATGACATCTCCAGCAATCTGTCTATATAATGATGTTGCTGGAGAATTCACTTTTGAAAATTGTAATTTATATTTCATGACACAAACAAAAAAGTACGAAGTTTCATTTAAGAATGTAAGTGGTCAATATTTTGAATATGCAAATGAGATGCAAAGATATGATATTATTTCTAGTTTTTTTATTGATCGAATTCTGGAGACCTATGAACCCACCAAAGTTTTCATAGAAGATTATTCGATGGGGTCAAAAGGTCGTGTGTTTAACATCGCAGAGAATACGGGCGTATTGAAATATAGATTTTTTCAATTTCACATTCCTTTTGTAACTGTACCACCAACAGTCATTAAAAAGTTTGCCACAGGTAAAGGCAACTCAAATAAAGAAAAATTACAAGAAGTCTTTGAACAAGAAAACTCTATTCGATTGAAAGAAGAGTTAAACATGACAGAAAAGCAATGGAATCCTTCGTCGGATTTAATTGATGCCTATTATATTTGCAAATATGGATACTCTAATGAAAATGGATGAAGACAAAAACCCTTTTGCTGGTCTTTTTGATAATAAGATCATTGATGCAAAACCAGTCAGTAACTTAATCACAATATATCTCTCAGGAGAAATAGGAACACCAGAAAAATACATTGGTTGCATTGATGCAATTCGAAATGCTGGTGAACATGATATTGTTCGCATACATCTTAATTCGCCTGGCGGCGATTTATTTACAACAATTCAGTTTATGAGAGCAATTGTTGAAACTCGCGCAATGGTAGTCGCTTCAGCAGAAGGCGCATGTATGTCTGCGGCAACAATGTTATTTTTGTGTGCTGATCGATATGAAATTTCAGAGCATTGTTTATTCATGTTTCATAACTACTCTGGTGGCACATTTGGCAAGGGTGGAGAAATGTATGATCAATTAAAGCATGAAAGAAAATGGTCAGAAAAAATTATTCGAAAAATATATAGTAAGTTCTTGACTGAGGATGAAATTTGTAGTATACTAGAAAATAAAGATATTTGGATGGAAGGTGAAGAAGTTTTAAAGAGACTTGAAAAAAAATCATCTCCAGTTGAATCGCCTTCTAAAAGTAAACCATCAGCGAAAAAGAAAATTCCGCCCAAAAAATAAATAAGGTCATATATTATGTATCATTTGAAATTCAATTTTTATCACATAGGCGATCAAATCGCAACCACTGCTATGCCAGAAAACATTCACAACGTAACTGGTGAGAAATGTATCATTTCAGATAAAAGAATTTGGGCGCTCAAACATAATCCTTATGTTGTCTTCATGGATGAAGAAGAAGCAAACAAGCATCCCATGATCAGTTTGATTCCAGACTGTAGAATACAAGAACAAGTAAAGCAATACGCAGATATAATGAAATGTCCAATCTCAAATGGACAGACCGAATACATGTGCATTCAATTAGGTTTCAATAATGTTCATCTAAGACATTCCCGCCTTTACATTTATGAAGACGAAAAGATTGTACCAAATCGAATCGTTGTTCACACCACAGGTTCAGATAGAACACGCGATGGTGAAATCGCAATTCGGACCACATCAGGAGAAGATGATGTTCGTATCATGTCCGATGATGTTATCAATTCTATTTTAAAGAACTACGAAGATTATGAGATTATTCAGATTGGTGGTGATAACGATAAGCCTCTTGGTGGCAATAGCACAAACCTCTGTGGCAAATTAGACTATTGGGAAGTCGCAAAACTCATCGCAGGTTCGGCAAAATTCATAGGCGTAAACTCAGGGCCAATGCACATTGCAAATTGTTATCCTAGAGTAGAAAAGAGAATCGTTCTACAAGAGTTTCCAATTGATACGTTGATGACATACAAAGCAGGTGACATACGCAATTGGCTATTCTCTTGATTGATCCAACATGCACTTTCTTTAATAAATTTGACCACGATGTAGGCTATACCTACTCACATAAAAAACTATGAAAAAAATTACAGTTGTCGTTGTAGGCAATACGCATCAAAAGGGTATGCGTTTTGCAATTGATAGAACATTAGAAAATACACCTGATGTCGAAAGTGTTTTACAGGTTGGCAATATACCTCTTGGATATGGTCATCATGTTTACATTCGAGACAATTTCAATGTTGATGATTACAGTTACTTCATGATCAAGAATCTATGGGCACACATTAAAACAGAATTTGTGCTTGTCGTTCAATATGATGGTATGGCGGCGAACAAGTTAGCATGGTCAGACGATTATTATAATTATGATTACATTGGTGCACCATGGCCTGATCGATTCACATGGATTGGCGCAGATGAGAAAGTTGGCAACGGCGGATTTAGTCTTCGTAGTGCTAGATTGTTAGAAGCATTGCGTGATCCGTTCATCAAACTTGATACTAATAGCAATAGACTACGAAATGAAGATGCGGTAATTTGCCAAGGGCATTCTTCGTTTCTAAGAAAAAAATATGACATTAAATTTGCCACCATAGAAGTGGCAAACAAATTCAGTCATGAGTGGTGCAATCCTACAGGGGAAACATTTGGTTTTCATGGTGCATGGAACTTTCCGTTGTTTTTTGACGAAGATATTTGCCTGAAATATCTACTTGACATTCCAAAAGAACACTGGTATAATGATAAACTACAGATGCTAGAAATGATCTGTAGGAAAAAAGATTATGGCAAACTATGGAATGCAATTATGCATAAGGTAAAATGATTGACGTACTACGACCTACGGCGGAATGGATTAGAGATGATTGGAATTCAAATAAGTTTCGTTTCTTAGCAGAATTACTTGCATGGGCAATTTCAATTGGATGTGCAATTACTATGGCACTTACTGTACCAAATCCGCCTCTTCTTGCTTTGTATCCTGCATGGATAACTGGATGTGCTATATATGCTTGGGCTGCATGGACTCGGAAATCTTTTGGCATGTTGGCTAACTATCTCTTGTTGACAACCATTGATAGTGTTGGGTTGGTAAGGATGTTAATGTGAAAGAAAGTATCATCAAAGCCGGACTCGACTCTGGCATGTTAAATTATGTTGATAATGAGACACCGAGGCAGTACTTCATTTCGCATTGGGCAGACGAAGAATGCTTGGAACAATTCGCAGACTTGCTTATCCAAGAATGTTGTGCTATAATTAAAGAGTGGAAAAAGGAACCTTTTCCATTCGATGAAGACTTGGCAGTGTCTCTTCTTAAAGAACATTTCGGAGTTAAAGAATGAACGAACGAATTAAAGAACTTGCTAGACATGCAGGATTTGAATTGAACCCTGCACACTTTGATCATGAAAAGTTCGCCGAGTTGATTGTAGAAGAATGTGCTAATGTCGCCGATGAGAATTACATTCATCGCGGAAGTAGAACTTGTGGGCTAGCGATTAGACTACATTTCGGAGTTGAAGAATGAGTAAATTCAGTGAATTACTTGAAGAATATCTAGACGAGCGTGATCGCCAAAATAGCGATTACTATGATAACCGATATATTGGTTCCAAAATTCAAGGCAGAGAATTGATGCAGGAACTAGCGAAAGCAATGGATAAATTGATTCATGGAGTTGAAGAATGAACGAACGAATTAGAGAACTTGCTGAACAGGCTGGATTGAAAGTAAATGCAGATGGCGAAATTGGACCTGCTTTCTTTGGTTCCATTGATGCTGGATACAAAAAGTTCGCCGAGTTGATTGTTCAGGAATGTGCTGATGTTGGTTCTAAATTTAGTCAAGCACACCCAGAAGATATTCGTTATCAGATCAAAAGACATTTCGGAGTTGAAGAACCTAAAGGTTATCAACCTACAGGTTGGGTGTGCCCAAAATGTGGCACTGATAGAACCAAGGCCGCTTGTCCTCGTGGCCGTGGAGCAGCAACAGATGGTAGTTGCCCTATGTTTGGAGTAGCACAATGAATACAATTAGATTATGTAAAAGAGAAGTAGAGCGAATTCGAGAACTGTTTGACACCATACATCAAACCGGTAATGTTGGGTTTGTCACTCTTACTCGAGACGCAGAGGACTCTGGTATTGGCTATGAACTTAGAGCCACCTTTCAGATTACTCACAAAGACACAGATGGTGATTTTGTTGTAACTATCACTGACCATAGAGATTGGTAATATGAACGAACGAATTCGACTACTTGCTGAACAGGCTGGATTGAAAGTAAATGCAGATGGCGAAATTGGACCTGCTTTCTTTGGTTCCATTGATGCTGGATACAAAAAGTTCGCCGAGTTGATTGTTCGGGAATGCTTGTTAAAAATTGAGAATGAGCGGTTTGAACTTCCTGATTTTATTATTGATAGCGTCAAACAACATTTTGGAGTTGAAGAATGAAACAGTATAATGTCTGGTATGGTGCGGTACCTTTTCAAAACAAAACTTTTAGGTCTTGGAAAGAGGCAGTGGCTTTTATGAAAGAACAATTGGATGCTGGTGTGATTGTGCGATCAGTAACAAAAGAGGAAGTGGAAGAAGAATATTTTGGATTTGAAGAATGAATGAACGAATTAAAGAACTTGCCGAACAAGCATGGCGTGCTGCCTCTGACGAAGTAGCACATCTCATCCGTGTTCATAATAGGTCATATTCACAGGATGAGATCACAGATATTTTTGAAATTAAATTCGCCGAGTTGATTGTTAGGGAATGTGTCGAAGTATGTGGTTCTGTTGCGGCAGTTAGAGCAGGATATCACGATGCAGATGGTAGAGATACAGCAGATTCTTGTGGTGATCAGATTAAAGAACATTTCGGAGTTGAATGATGAACGAACGAATTCGACTACTTGCTGAACAGGCTAAAGCAGAATCTAACCAATGGCTTGGTAGTAAACCTGCAATTACAATAACATACGATGAGTTGGAAAAGTTCGCCCTGTTGATTGTCCGGGAATGTGCTAATAGAATAGATTATTGGGAATCAAGACAGGGCGAACATTCTGATGATTTACTAAAACATTTCGGAGTTGAAGAATGACCGAAGGTGACCGAGCAGGTTGGTGGGCCGTTGTATATCTACTTATGGTAGGTGTGGCCGCTTATTTCACTATGTTTATGGTCATTTTCAGTTTTATTAAACAAATGTTTTGGAGTTAAAGAATGAACGAACGAATTAAAGAACTATTATGTCAAGCATATGATCAAGCGGTGCCAGAAACTTGGACTACACTTTCTTCTGAACAATTAGAAAGAGTGTATGAAAAGTTCGCCGAGTTGATTGTGCGTGAGTGTATCGCCAATTGTGATGACTTGAATAGCATGAAGTATATTGCTGATCACTTTGGCATCAAGATAGAGGGTTTGGAATGAACGAACGAATTCGAGAGTTGATGATGCAGAGTTGGAATACCTATTACAATGAAGAAGTAAATGGTACACGGTTTCCAGTTGTGCAAAAATTTGATGCAGAAAAGTTCGCCGAGTTGATTGTTCGTCAATGCGGTTACTATGCTGATATTTTTGAAGCGGTAGGTTGTCCAGATGACATGGATCCAACAGAAACCAAACCCAGTGATTATATTAAGAGACATTTTGGAGTTGAGGAATGGCAACTTTTATAAAGGCCTTGGTAGAAAATCCATATTATTTGAGGGACTGTGATCTTGGTCAATATGGTGATTATAAGTCTGCTAGATATTTCAACACACATAATCAGGAACAATATCTTCCTTTAGATGTTATCCTAGACGATGGTATCTACTACCCATATTTTAATAGAGAGCAAATGACCCCTATTTGGCGTGGAATGAAAATAAAACATTTCGGAGTTGAAGAATGAACGAACGAATTAGAGAACTTATGATACAATCCAATCCCGATGGTGATTTTTCGGAAGTTGAATGGGTGCTTGAAAAGTTCGCCGAGTTGATTGTTCGGGAATGTGCCAATCAATGTGACTTATTGTTGGATCATAAAATAAGTTCAGAATGGTCAAGAGGAACACACGATTGTTCCAGAGCGATTAAACAACATTTTGGAGTTGAATGATGGAAAATAAATCATGGGTTATTGACCTTGAAACCGATCCTGAAACAGGAGACTTGATTCTCCCTTTGAATGATGCTATACTAGAGGGAACAGGTTGGCAACCTGGAGACACTATCGAATGGATTGATAACAAAGATGGGAGTTGGACTATGAAGAAGAAAGAAATGCAATGGGTAATGGTCGAATGCGTTTCAATATTTCGTCAACGATACATGGTACAGGTTCCTGCCGGAAAGGCAGAGTGGGCGCTAGATACTGTTACATGCGAAGAAGCAAAAGAGTTTTCTCAAGAACATCTTGGTGAAACAATTGTCTCGCATCGTGTGGTAACTGAAGATGAGGCATTGCAAATGTGCAATCAAGACAATAATTATTGTCGAAATTGGTCTGATGAAAAAAAGAAAGAGGCATTCTTTACTGAATGGAAAAAAGATGGTGAGTGAAATCAATTTAAGCGTTGATGAATTGAAGACAATTCTTTCTATCATTAATGAATTGAATCCTGTTAATGAAGCAAGATTATTCTCTGGTCGTGCTACAATTACATGTGATAATTCTTCAGGTATTGGCAGTATTGTGAAAGTATCTACACCAATGACATGTGGAAATTACCACGGCGAGTTTACTACTATAATTACCGATGAAAGGAGTTGGTAATGACGCTACCTGATGAACGCTATCGTGCAATGAAGTGTGGTTATCAATTTCTCATGGAATTGTGCAACCCTCAAGCAACACCGAAAGTGCCTAGGGCAGTTCGTCAGAGAGCGGCAGGCATTCTCAGACACTATCCGGGCAACTATCATTTTGAAATGATTGCAGAAGCATTGCCGAATGAATTTTCAAAAACAAATCCATTCTTAAATCTAAGACTTGTAGACAAGCAGGAGAATGATGATGAATTCGACCCACCACCAAGTGTTGCTTGATAACGAAGCGATATATCGCTTTCTGAAAGACTTATTGGATCCTGAGATGTATGGATACGCAGTCACCGCCGAAGTTCGTGACAGAGCAAGAGAGTTACTTAGTCAAATGAAAGTTGAAACAAAATGAAAGTTTACATTGGTCCTTATAAAAACTGGTTCGGTCCTTATCAGTTAGCCGAGAAACTTTGCTTTTGGGCAAAGAAAGAAAAAGACGAATTTGGATTTGAGCGTGAGCCAGATTGGGTTCATAATTTTGGGAATTGGCTTGCGACTGGTTCTTGGGATGATGAAAAGTCTGATCCATTCAATCGCAAAAAAGAACACAAAACACTACTCTACAAGTTTCTGCTTTGGATAGATAAGTTTAAAAAGCGCAGAATGTATATCAAGATTGATCGCTATGATACATGGTCAATGGATAGCACATTGGCGCCTATTATTCTGCCAATGTTGAAACAGTTGAAAGCAACGAAACACGGGTCTCCTATTGTTGATGATGAAGATGTGCCAGAAAAATTTCACACTTCATACGATTCACATAATTATGATCAACTGGATCTTTTTCCAGAAAAAAAGGATGCCGTAGATCAGGCAGCCAATGATTTAATTCATGTTCGTTGGAATTGGGTATTAAATGAAATGATCTTTGCATTTGAATGCTTGGTTGATGATTCATGGGAAGACAAATATAGTAGTGGCGTAATGGATCATTACTCAGAGCCATCTGCATGGGATGAAAATGGCAAACCTACTTTGTATCAGTTAAAAGAAGGTCCAAATCATACTTACAAATGCGACTATGACGGTCTACAAAAAGAACAAAAAAGAATCGATAACGGTTTACGTTTGTTTGGTAAATATTACAGAGGATTGTGGGACTGAAATGCATTGCTATACTTGTGGTAAAGAATACACTTCAAGTTGTGATTGGAATCAAGGGCGATGTCCATTGCATTCATCTCTTATAAATATTAGTTTACCCTTAAGGAGACAGTTATGGAAATTATTGTTGGGATTATCATTCTTGGTGGCATTCTTGTTTTTGCCTACAGTGTATTAAACAAAGAAAAACCTGACGGATCGCATCCTCTAGATTCCGTGACAGGCATCAAAGTAACCCCAGTTGAACAAATCATACCAGAACCAACACCTGCACCAGAACCGGACAAAAAAGTTAAACCTGTTGCGAAAAAGCAACCCGCCAAAATTGCCGCAAAGACAACTAGGAAAAAATCACCTGCAAAGACTACAGGTGCTTAAGTTTGCCATGATGGTGTATGGCAAATAAAGGCCTTGCAACCAAAGATAAATCATGTTGTCATATAACATGCTGATATCCATTAGTTTTCCTCATAAGTGAACACTAACTTATTTAGTTTACCGAGACTTGACAAAAGTTAAAAGATGCGGTATGATATATACACTATGAAAGGAGAACTTCCATGAAACTGAATGCACTGGTTGCCGCCTTGCTTGTCGCGTCAACTGCCGCTCATGCGGAAGTTAGGTTTTCAAAAGATCCTAAAAATGATGGGATACTTTCAGGCACTAGTAGCACTTATGTGCCAAGTCCTCTCTATGACGTTCCAGACAAACTAATTCGATACGCACCTATTGTTAATATTGAAACTGTCTCAAAAAGAGAGACCGGCGTCACGCAAAGACAAGTGTGTGGAATAACCACCGTTCCTGTTCAACAAAATGTTGCAATTGTTGAACCTGTTCCTGTAAATCCCACTAATGTAATTTTTGGCGCAATTGTAGGCGCCGCAATTGGTTCAGGAGTTTCAAATGGTAATTCAGGAGCGACTGCACTTGGTGGTGTCATTGGCGCCGGCGCCGCTTCAAATTCAGGCCAAAGAGTTGTGGGATATACTACACAAACAATTGGATATCGTCAACAAAATACTTGCCAAATTATTGAAGAACCTTATGATCGAAACATTATTGTAGGTTACCTTGTAACTTATGAAGACAACGGTCAAAGAAAAACTATATCGTCATCGGTTCATCCCGGTACACATGTGAGGCTTGTAACTACTACAAGAACTGAAATGTAATGTTTTTTATATACGCCGCACCAAATAGTAAAGCATGTGATAAAGCAGAATTTTTATTGTATACTATGGGCTACAACTACAGAATTTATCTTTATGGAATTGATTACACATTGAATCAATTACAAAGATTAATACCTGGTACAAACACGGTACCTCACATTTATCACGGAACAAAATATATCGGCGGAATAAAGGAATTGTATGAATACCTGTACGAAGGTCAAGATAGTGACCGAGGGAGGTTATCCGGATCAGGAGCAACTAAAAGCGTTTTTAATCTCTTTCCTCAAAACGAACAAAATACAAGTAACAATTCTACAAGGAAAGAATAGTAACTACGAAACTATTTGGAACATTGAAACTAACGCTTGGACTTATAGAAATTTATCATGAAAAAGATCATATCAGAAATTGGTGCTGAACCTATCTACACAAATGTGGCAGATAAAAGTGAACAAAGTGTTCTGATTGGCGCATTCAATTGGTACAACTACAATTGCAGTAAGAAAGATGCAAAAGAGTTTATACTCGGCTATATCAAATTTGTTGGGCGAAGTAAGAATGAAATTCTTGCCATTCGATCCGTATCAGAATCTAAAATCAATCTACAGTTTGGTTGGCTTGCGCGTATGCTTTGCCTTGGTTTCGTTCCAAGTGACAAGACTAAGCAATATATTGCGAGTAAGTACAAAGAACTTTTAATCGAAGCAAACAAAGACTTAAAGACAGTCAAGGTTGTGACTGAAGATGCGCCAAAGGTCAACATTCAAGATCGCATTCGCGAAAAGGCAAGCGAAGAGGCCGGCGAAATAGAAGGACTGGTTGATGAATTTACAACTGGTGGTTGTAAGAACTTTATCGATATGAATTCTTACTTTAAGTCTCGCAATCTATCTTCCGTTGTGATGAAAAAGATTTGCGATGTGTTTATTGAAAGAGCAAAAGAAATCGAAGAGGTTATCAATACAACCGATTCAGATTTAAAAGAAGGCTACTCTAACTTCACAAAACCGGAGTTGCGTAGATTCAAAGAATTCTTGGACTCTATTGTTGTTGCCGCAAATGTGGGTGTAGAAAGAAACAAACCCATACGCAAAAAGCGCAGAGTGAAAGAAAAGCCTGCGGCGATTTTAGTTTCAAAGATGAATTATATGGAAGCATTTCCTGATTTAGGACTTACAAGTGTGTCGCCAGAGAAAGTAGTCGGCGCACTACAAGTGTGGATATATAATACAAAAACTAAAACACTTGGCGTTTATAATGCAGATAATGCAAAAGGCTTGACGGTGAAAGGTAGCACATTCAAGAATTTTAATGAACAAACTTCCATTGGTAAGCGACTACGCAAACCGTCTGAAACCATCAAAGAGTTGATGGAGGCAGGTAAAGTAAAGATCAAGAAAATTCTGCCAGATTTGTCTACCAAAGAAAGCAACTTGACAGGTCGAATGAATTCTGATACAATTATTCTTAAGATAGTGAACTAGGAACTTAAATGATTTTGCTCGACTTGAATCAAGTCATGATCTCAAATTTGATGATGCAACCTGGCTTGAAAGCAGACGGCATCAATGAGAATATGATTCGCCATATGGTTCTCAATAGCATTCGCATGTACAATGTGAAGTTTAAAGATGAGTATGGCGAAATGATTATCTGTGCCGATGATAAGAAGTATTGGCGCAGAGATGTATTTCCATACTACAAAGCATCCCGCAAAAAAGCGAGAGAAGAATCTCCATACGACTGGAATTTAATCTTTGAAACTCTAAACAAAGTCCGTGATGAGATTCGCGAGAACTTTCCGTACAGAGTGATTCAAATTGATAAGACTGAAGCGGATGATGTAATTGGCACAATTTGTCGTGAATATGGAGTAGAACTGAAGAATCAACAAAGTGAAAGAATTCTCATTTTGTCTAGCGACAAAGACTTTATGCAATTGCAAAGGTTTGCAAATGTAGAACAGTATAGTCCTATGGCAAAGAAGTTTCTGAAGACTTCGGAACCAATCAAGTTTCTCAAAGAACATATCATCAAAGGTGATCGTGGCGATGGCATTCCTAATATTTTGTCGAGTGATGATACGTTCATTGCTGAATCCCGTCAAAAACCTGTGACTGAAAAAAAACTAAATATATGGATATTGCAAAAACCTGAGGATTTTTGCGATGCACCCATGTTGCGTAACTATCAGAGAAATGAAAATCTAATCGATCTTTCTAAAGTGCCTGATGAGTATGCCACTAAGATTTTGAACGCTTATCACAATCCTAACAGTATAAAAGGTAAAGATAAAATATTAAACTATTTCATCAAAAATCGTATGAAACAATTGATGGAACACATACAGGAATTTTAATATGCCAGTAGATATTTCTAGAGCAACTTTGCCAGAGTTACTCAGTATGGTAAATAAATTACCCGCAAAAGATCGTGTGGCACATTTGCGAGAGATTGCAAATTTAAAACCAGACTTGAAAACGGTGATCATGTTGACATTTCATCGAGATATTCAGTTTGATTTGCCAGAAGGCGCGCCACCTTTCAAAGCACTTGACATACCAAACAATTGGGGGTATAATAGACTACCTAAAGAGTTGAAGAAGTTTAAGTACTTTGTAAAAGGTGTAGGAAACAATTTGACAAACTCTCGTAAAGAAAAGATTTTTATTGATATGCTCGAAAGCGTTTCGATAGATGAGGCAAATTTAGCAATCATGATTAAAGACAAAAAATTAACTGGCTACAAAAATATTAACAGAAAGGTAGCAGAAGAGGCACTACCAGAATTGTTCGTAGGAGAATCTCAATCACAAAATGTCTAAGTCGAATAATACAAACAGGAAGTTGAAGGGCTTCCGAGAATTCATCGAAGAAGATGAACAGAAACCAAACCCTAAGAAAAAGTCTTTGCGTGAAAGCAAAGAAAAGAATCATCAAAAGATACGTCAGAAGTTGCGTAATTTTGATATCAACAATTATTCGGAAGAAGATTTCGATGACGATGAATGGAGTATCAAATGAGTGATGTTAAATCAGGTGTGGCAACAATTATAGCAATCGCGGCAATTCTTCTTGCAATTTTTATACCATTTATTTTTATTTGGTCAATCAACACCTTGTTTAATCTAGGCATTGCTTATGGATTTTGGGAATGGCTGGCGGCATTTTGCCTATCATCATTTTTAAGTATTCGCCATGTTAATGCATTTTCATCAAAATAAACAATTGATCTTGGATATCAACGCCTCAGAAGCCAGAGGCCAGAGGCCAGAATAGAGAGAGGGCGCAAGTGCGCCCCACGCTCGCACAATGGACTGACTATGCACGGCAAATAGGATGGCAAGGTAAGGATGTTCAAGGAGCCTTT
>OGWB01000022.1_pt1 | contig 20209 bp, 27 predicted proteins | sample 1575961 | NCBI WGS metagenome assembly OGWB01 (sample SAMN07581556, study PRJEB24739) | freshwater metagenome | place: Singapore | collected 2015-04 | reverse complement strand
TACGGGGATACTACTATTAGTTTCCCAGTCACGATAAAGAAAATACCTCTGGCAGGAGTGTTCTCCAGGTCAATGTCGATCACAATAAACAATGCCTAGAGAAAGAAGAGTATACCAGTGTATTGACTGCAGAGCAAACAAACACTCTTAATACTGCAGTTTCTAGTGCCCTGGATAGGATTAAAACTCTCCCAGCATTAGAAAAAGATAGTGTATAGTATATTTCATGTTGAAGGGGGTATTGGTAAAAATATTGTAGCCACCAATGTGGTCCGCAATATTAAAAAAACATATCCAGACAGAAAACTAATAGTAGTATCCCCGTATCCAGAAATCTTTATTCACAACCCCTATATTTACCGGGTGTATAAAACAGGTATGTGTCCATACTTTTATGAAGATTTTATACAAGACAAAGACAGTTTAGTATTCAAACATGAACCATACAACAGTAATGAAGTTATTAACAGAAAGTGTAGTTTAGCAGAAGCGTGGTGTAAGAGCTTAGATTTAGAATTTGATAAGAATATCCCTGAACTTTACTTTAACAACATTGAAAAACAAAACAGTCAAGTTATTTTTAATTCTGTAAACAACGGTAAACCGGTTATTGCCATTCAAATTAATGGGGGCATGGGAGACAAGAAAAATCAGATTAATTTTAATTGGTTTAGAGACTTACCTCCTATGTATGGGCAATATATTGTAAATAAATATTCGGACAAATTTAGTTTCGTACAGATTAAGAATCCTGGCCAAATTGCCCTGGAAGGTGTACAACAAGTGGATCTGTCCTTAAGAGAGGTATTACTATTATTATCTCAGTGTCAAGGTGCTGTAGGTATTGATTCATTTGTACAACACGCCATGGCCACTTTTAATAAAAAAAGTTTAGTATTCTGGATTGGTAATAGCCCGTTGGTTTATGGTTATGAATTGCACACCAACTTAAAAGCAAATGTACCTCATTCAGACAACATTGAGAGTTATCTGGATCCTTATCCTTTGCTTACCCAAGGCCATCAGTGCCCGATAGACTACAAGATGATAGATTTATTTAATGCAGAAAATATAACTGAGATGTTTGAAAAATTATATCTTTTCAATCAATAAGCTCAATAGTTATAGTGTTGTTACCGTAATTTGTAACAGCTATCATTCCATATTTAACATCAATACCATGAGGAAAATTGTATCCAGTTAAATCTCCCACATTCTGCAAGGTCTGTGCATTTACTCTTACTATTCGGTTATTATATTGATCAGTAATATACAGTATGTTGTTAAAGTGTATTATGTTATCAAAATGTGAGGTGGTAAAATCTCTTTGTGTAGTTCTGTTAAATTCTTTTTGCTTCAGATCATATCTAATTAAAGACAAACGAGAAGAATAAATTTGCTTTGGTCTTAACATGGGAGTACCATCCCCAGATATCATGGCGAAAATATCTCCAGGTAATAAGCACAAATCTTGAATAGATGCTTCCGGGGTTTTATATAATGCTATTTGCTTACAGGTATTTATATCAAAGAAATGAACTCCAGAATGGTTTAATCTGCAGGTCACTGCTACAGTAAGCTCATCCATAAATCTTAAACCATGTACCCTGTTTCCCGCATCATAAGGCAGATCTCTTACATGCATAATTTTATCATGCGCATATTTGTACAATGAACACGTGTTCTGGTTAAAATTAGTGGCAATAATATTATTACTACCATCGGTGGCCAGCAAATCTGTTTCACATTTTTGACCTGCATAGGTGGTATCAATGCTGCATATCACCTGATAAGTTTGATTGTTTAGATCAAAATGAACCAAATGCATACTGCAATCATTAAAATGACTACAAACAAATACATTAGGAGACAAGAACACCACAGAAGTTATGGTAGATAAACGAGCTCTATCTCCTACATACACCCAAGACTTATCCTTTATTAAATTCTCAAAAGGTACGATTAGTGTATTCGTACAATTTAATTTCATGTCGATTTTTTTCCATATCACCAAATTGTTTTAGATATTGTATATTATTTTTATATTGTGGATACGTTTGCATAACATTTTGAAATGTGCTTATGATATTTTTTCTTAAAGCAGAATTACGGCCAGTTCTATCACTTCGGGTAAGTTGATTGGCATGCATTCTTCTGTGCACTAGAACTTCATCCGTGGAGCCTATGTTGGCGCCTGCCCAGAAGAAACGACTGCTAATCTCTGTATCTGCAGCACAAAACACATCTGTATATCCATTTAATTGTTCAAAAAAACTTTTCTTAAATATTATGCCCGGGTGAGGCAGCAACAAACTTTGTTTGCCTAAAGGATAAGCATTTATTTGCAAGTTGCTAACTGGTTTTAATACACTATTGTTGCTTTCATTTGTGTCATCAAAATTTTGTATGGCACAACCAAACAAATCCAGATTATTTTGATGGCATTCATGCATGGACACTGCAAACCTATTGTTTAAACTAATATCATCAGCATCTTGAATGGCAAAATATTCAGATTGAAAATACTGACTTACTACATTTACCAGTCTGTAAGGTCCCACATGCAAATCACATTTTAAAATTTTCATGTTAGCATATGCATGTTTTAAATCTAATATATCACACCCCCCATCACACACTAAATAAATATTAAACTCTTGCCATGTTTGATTGCATAAGCTCTGTAATGTTTGTTCTAGCAGAGAGTTGTTTTTATAAAAAGTAATAACAACATCTAGTTTCATTATAAATTTGTTAGGGACCAGATAATATGGGTATTCTTAAGTTCTGATCATTCAATCTGATTACTAGGGAAGATACTTGATTGGTTAGTGTGGTGGCATGCACCGCACTCAATGGTGTAGTGATGCTGCCAAGTACCAATGTGTTACTAGCTGTAGCTACAGCACCTTGACCAATAACTATTACCCCGCTCAAACTATTAGTAGCTACATTGGCTTGATTACCAATAATAGTATTATTTGAACCAATAGTATTAGTACAACCTGCATTTCCTCCCAAGAAATTGTTGTTACTGCCTGTGGTGTTGTTGTAGCCTGCCTGGAATCCCAAGAAATTGTTGTTAAAACCTGTGGTGTTGCTAAAGCCTGCACCACTTCCCAAGAAATTGTTATAATTGCCTGTGGTGTTGTAAAGGCCTGCACCCTGTCCCAAGAAATTGTTGTTATTGCCTGTGTCGTTGTTATAGCCTGCAGCTGTTCCCAAGAAATTGTTATAACCGCCTGTGGTGTTTCTAAAGCCTGCACATCTTCCCAAGAAATTGTTGCTATAGCCTGTGGTGTTGTATCGGCCTGCATATCTTCCCAAGAAATTGTTGTATCTGCCTGTGGTGTTGCTATAGCCTGCAGCATTTCCCAAAAAATTGTTATAATCGCCTGTGGTGTTGCAAAAGCCTGCACGATATCCCAAGAAATTGTTGAAACCGCCTGTGGTGTTGCAAAAGCCTGCACGATATCCCAAGAAATTGTTGAAACCGCCTGTGGTGTTGCGTGAGCCTGCACATGTTCCCAAGAAATTGTTGTTACTGCCTGTGGTGTTGTAAAAGCCTGCACGATATCCCAAGAAATTGTTGAAACAGCCTGTGGTGTTGCAAAAGCCTGCATTTGATCCCAAGAAATTGTTGAAACTGCCTGTGGTGTTGCGTACGCCTGCAGATGGTCCCAAGAAATTGTTGAAACAGCCTGTGGTGTTGTAACGGCCTGCATTTCTTCCCAAGAAATTGTTGAAACAGCCTGTGGTGTTGTTACGACCTGCACTGTATCCAAAGAAATTGTTGGAACTGCCTGTGGTGTTACAAAAACCTGCACGATATCCCAAGAAAATGTTGTTACAAGCTGCTTCAGCATTATTATTTAGTCCCGCACAAGAATTATGTCCAGCTTGTTGTCCAATAAAAATGTTGTTTTTGTTTGCTGCAAAATATGTATAGGGCCCACAAGAACCAACAAAATAATTTTTTGTTGAGCCTATCTTAAATCCTGCCTGAAATCCAATAGCCACATTATGGGTTGGAAAACATGAAGACCCTATAGGGGGGCAAACGTCGTACTGGCCCTGGCCTGCTTTATAACCGATAAATGTGTTATGAGAAGCGGAACCATATGTTCCTATGCAACGACCTGCATCAACTCCCAAGAAATTGTTGTTATTGCCTGTGGTGTTGTTACGACCTGCCTGGAATCCCAAGAAATTGTTGTTATTGCCTGCGGTGTTGTTACGACCTGCAAGGTTTCCAACAAACACATTATTAATACCGGTAGTCAAGGCATTACCTGTACTTAAACCGAATACAAAATTATGATTACCCGTAGCATTATTATTACCAGTAGTACTGTCTCCAATAAACAAATTGTTTGCTGATACTGATCTTATTAATAAATTTCCAGGTAATTCCACTGCACTCAATGAAACCCTGGTGCCAGATAGAACATTGGTAGCAAGATTTGTTATTCTAATTTTTTTAGTAGTTCCTTGATTTACAATGGGAAGAACATCATTAATAGCCGGGCTTGTAACTGCTGTGAGTTCTGAAATCTTCTGGTTAGGCATATTATTATTTATTATTCAAGAAGAATATAATCAGTATTCTCCTGTAATAAGAAATCACTATCTTCCTTTAATAAAGCATTATCTACAGATGAAGTTGTGGTTAAAAGAATAGAGTTTTCTATAAAAACTACTCCAAGTCCTATTCCAAGCTTTGGCATAAAATTACTTGTAAGCTATTACGGCACCATAAGATAAAGTAAAACTAGTAATAGGAGCGGTAAAACTAAAATTTTGAGGTAGTTCATAAGAGGTAAACCCTGTCACATTGGAATTTAACGCTCCTATTTGACTGAAACGACAGGCACTGACTACCTGAAGGGCATTAAAATTATTTACGATAGCTCCATCGGCAGGTTGACAAAATCTAAAACCATTAACCCCAATTTGTTTACCTAGAAGAGAAGAAACCGAATCAACTAAAGTGTTGTTTCTGGTAATAAGATTTTCCACATCCGAGAGATTTACATTTATGTCCCCGGCTGATAATGAGACAGAAATATCTGAGGCATTTACTAAGTGAGTTAGAACTGCGTATTTAGGATAAATATCAACAGAAGTTAATGGAAGAGTAGAAAGAGGAATATTATAAGCCTCAGAGGCATCTGGATAAACATAACGAATAACGGATACAGCTGGGTAATTAGATTGATCGGTTAATTCTAAAAACTTACCGTATTCAACAATTACAGGATTTCTAATAACATTATTTCCATTTACAGGCATATTAATATTTATTCAAATTAATCTATTTTATTAAAAAAAGAACCCACCGGGACATACCAGTGGGTTCTATGGCCGATATTTAGATTTACTTAATATCGATGATCTTAGCTTTAGTTTCAACAGGCTTGACTTTTGCGATGTCGACAACCAAAACTCCATCTTGGAATTGTGCATTAACATTTTCGTGATCCAGGTTATCACCCAGAGCAAAAGAACGTCTAAAGGAACTGCGTTTTAGTTCTCTACGAACGTAAGCGCCTTCTTCATGTTCTTCTCTCTTGGCTTGTTTTTGACCCGAGATAGTTAACACACCATCCTTTACGTCAACAGTTATTTGATCTTTCTTAAGACCCGGTATCTCTGCTTCAATAGAGATACGGTCTTTGTGATCAATAATGTCAACTTTAGGATAAGATTCCTTTTCAAACAAACCAACACCAAATTCCTTAGACAAGCTAGGGAATAGATCGTTAGTAAGTTTATCGAATACCCTATCAAAGGGTGTAAGGAACTCATCTCTTAGCGATGGCCAGGTATTAAACCCCGGAACTATACGGCCTGTATAAGCTTTTCCGCTTTCCACAGGCAGGTCTCCATTATTTCCCATGTTATTACCTCCTTTCATTGTTTTACGGCCTTGTGGGTCCGTTGTTAGCCACAATTGTGTACTAACGAAAGTATTTATATACTGTATATTATTTTTTTCAAGTATTTTTTTTATAAATATTTAAAATATGTACGAATCTAATGTTGTTGTTAATCAAGCATTACCGGATACGGAAAATTTGTCGAAATTAAGGACGACAGTAGATTTCCTGCAATTTCAGTAACCAGATGGGATTATAGGGATTCAGGTGTCGCTTTAAGCGCGGTTAGCGTTTATCCAAAATATGCAGTATTAACATATTCTGCAGGAGGTATGGGAGGTACGGGCCCCGGGGGTAGCTTTACTATGTGTGAAACCCGTACTTCAGGTAATCCTTCTTTTATTTCATCTAAGATTTTTATTCATAATAATGTAAATCAAGATGCTAATGTAAAATTAATGCTTACCTCAGGTTTATCTTGTAATATACCTATAGGTAAAAGTTCAGATGCAAATCATGTTTATACAGAAAATCTAGCTGTTTCAGGCGTTTTAGATTATAATGGTTGCTCGATAAATTTTTACTCTTAATAAGAATTACCAAATTAATTATTTTAGGGCCGGGGACAGGATTTGAACCTGCGTAGCTTTCGCGCCTGATTACAAATCAGGTCCATTTGACCTCTCTGGCACCCCGGCAAAAAAATTACTTTAACCAAACGTAGTTTGGATCCAATGCTTCAGTATCAAGATAATCCCACACAATCCAATTATTAGTTCCCAGGCGAGCCTCAAACAAATTGTGGATAAATGCTTCAAGATCTTTGATATGCCACACATCGTCTAATAATTTATTACCAGTAGTTCGCTTTTTATGAGCAACGTGGTCGGCATATGAATAGGCAAACCCCGTAAATGGAGGTACCATACATCCCAACCCTACTAAGTTTCCTAAAATTCTAGAGCATACCTCTTTACCCCCAACAGAATGCATAGTGACAATAGCCCCAGCAGGCTTTCCAAGTAAATGCCTTTTACCTTCAATTTGAGTCATCTTTTCAAACAATTGTTGCATAGGGGAACCCCAAGAATCCCAATAAGTACCGGTAGTAAAGATTAAAGCATCAGAAGCTTTAATAGCCCTTCGTACTTTTACCCAATCAAATGAAGGAGAAAGGTGTATAACTCGTACTTTCGTGCTTGGATCGCGTTTCAAAATAAGTTTTCTAACCTTTTGTATAAGGTTATTTGTATTTCCAGTACGTCCTCCTAGAGAGCCATTTAATATTGTAAAAGTCATAAATTATTCACCCCCAACGGGATTTGACCCCATATCAAGCGAGTCAAATATCTTATCCTAACCATTAGACGATGGGGGCTCATATAGTGATTATGTATGAAAAACTAAATAAGTCAAGTTAAAAAAATATGTTGATTTTTTATATAGATTCATATAAACTATAAAAATGGGAATGTTCGATTCAGTTATTATAGAAGGTTTAAAGCTTAAAGCTCCTAAAGAAGTTACAAGTTATCTAAAATCTTGTAATACAGAGTTTCCTCAAGAGTTTCAGACTAAAGACTTAGATAATGTTCTTACTACATATAAAATTAATGAAAAAGGTGAGGTTTTTAAGTATGATAGAGTACCTACTGGTAAGAAATTGCCTTATGAACCTCCTTTTAAAAGCTGGGACAATGAAAGACCGTTTTTAGAAAAAGTTTATTGGAAATTAGTTCAGAGAAAAATAGATAAAAAATATGGCAAATTAGAATTTGTTGATGAATATAAGAATGTTTTAAAGCGCGATAAAATTACCAATACAATTGAAATTTATTCATACGATGAAGTAGGAGGACGTTATTTGGAGTTGTCCTATAATCTTACTATTGTAGATGGTATTGTGAAGAAATCAATTCTTAATAAATGGGATATTGAACCAAAAAATGAAGCTTTAGAAAGAAAGAAAAGAAATGATGAGTTTGTAAAAAATGCTGATATTCAAATAGCTAGAAGAAAAGAATTTCGTTCACAATGGTATTATCCAGTTTTAAAGGAAGTATATAACCCGTTTATTTTCTTTACTAAAAAAATTGTTCAATTGATTTGTAATAAATTAGTTACTTGGAGTTATCGCTGGACGGGAGTTTAAGATGAATTATACTCTTTCTGTTGAGTATAACGAAAATTCGGACGAATATTATATAATTTTTCCGGAAAAACTACTTAAAGAATTAAAATGGAAAGCTGGTGATTCTTTAGATCTTAAAGTTAATAAAGACGGGTCTTTGAGTATCAAGAAAGTAAAATGAAAATAGGTATTGAAACTTCATCGGTTTATAGGTGTTTTAAAAAATATAATTGTCAACTTTTTTTTCCTAAAATTAAAATAGGTTATTTTCATGACAAGTATGAGGGAGAAAAATGGGTAGGTTTTAATGTTACTCTTATTAATGATGTACACTTCGAAATATATGATTATGGATGGATTTTCTCTTTTGTTCTTTTAGGTTTTGGGTTTATTATAAATAGATATAATGTATAATGAGTGAAGAAAAACTAAATAAAAAGTTAGCTGAAATTAAGTCTCTTTGGGGTAATGGAGAACCAGTTTACTCTAACATAAGATGGGTTGAAGAGCTTTGCATATTTATTTCTTCTTGGAAGTACCGATTAACTTCTGGTTTATTTTATAAAATAAAGTATTTGCTTCAACGGCAAACACGGGGATATGATGATTTAGATAAATGGAATGCAGCTTGGTTTATTGCCCGTAAAGCTATACCGGTTTTAACGGAAATGAGAAATAATTTTAAAGGTACCAGTGTGAGATGGCATACCGAGGATAGGTTTGGTAATATCAAAGAGCTAACTCATGAGGAAGTGTTTGCAGATACATCTCCTGATTCATTAACGGAAGAGGAATGGCGTAATGTATTAGATGATATTATTTTTGCTTTTCAATTTATTCTTAATCAAGATATTGATGAAGAGTTTAGCGAAGAAAAATATTTAGAGCAAAAAAAGCGTCATAAAAGAGGAATGAAATTATTTTCTATTTATATATTGAATTTGTGGGACTAATGAATATAGAAGAAATTAAAAAAGATTTAAACTTGCTATTGGAAAAACATTCCATTAACATAGATGAATTAGAAAGTATTTTAGACGATATTTTTTATAAAAAATATAATTTATTTTATAAGTCTTATTCTTATAGTGATGGAAAGAACAGTTCGTCCGTTAATACCTGTAGCGCTAGTTCCTCTTTGCGTGGTTGCCAGTGTTCTTATAATACAGATATTAAAGAAGATCCTGACATAAAGAACAATAACCCCAACTGTGACTACTGAACCAAAAACATTTATAAGCCGTCCATTAACTAAATTATATTTTAATAACGGCTTTGGATTGTATATTCTAAATGCTTATAAATTTAGAATCTTTCCTAAATTTTATGGAGAGTTTAGAAAAGATTCTTGGGAATTTGGTTTTTATTTTCTTGGTTTTATTTTCGAGGTAATGTGGAATAAGCATTTTAGGGTTAAGAAGACGTGATTTTAGAATATAAATTAAATTTTAATCCTATTGGACAAAAACGTAAGTACAGATTATCTAAACAAAAAAGACTTAAGATAACTGATTCTTCTAGTTGGATTGAAAATGATTTAAAAAATCAGTGGTATTTTAAGGATTATAACTGTTATTATATAGTTATATCTATGTTTGAAAAGGGTAAGTATAAAGTATCATGTTCAGGGGCAAATGCGGGAGAATACAATGATCTTGAACTTGCTAAAAAAGAAGCTTTTAAATTTTGTGATAATATATAAATATTTTTATGACCACCTCATCGGTATTAATTTGTTTAGGTGTAATATTATATATTCTTTATTTACGTGAACGCTTTAAAGATTAATTTTCCAGATACTTTTTTATCCCTTTTACTAGTTGCTCTCTCCTTTTGCGCTGTCTTCTTTCTAGCGATGTTACAAGTAGGGCAAGCGATATGGGGAAGAAGAAACGAAGAAAAAATTGAAGATGATCTTCTTTCGTTAAAAGATCAAAATATTTGGTATACAGTTCATGAATACCCAATAAAGTCCAGAGTATAGCCGGGCCAAATAATACCCAGAAAACTAAATTATAGCTTTTATAAAAATGTTCTTTTATTTTATCCAGCATTTAAGTATTTATTAACTTGAACAATCTTGTTGATAATCTTGCACTACATTGCTATGTAATTCTTTTCCATATTTTAAATCATCTTTTTTTACCGGGCATTTTGATTTTCTCATTAGATCTAACGCCTCATTACGGGTTATAAATCTATTTTTATCTGTATAAAAGCCGTCTACAAATCTGTCGTAATAATTTCCGCGGTCTCTGAAGTATTCAAAAGTTTTTTCATCATGTACAGGAAAATTATAACCTTCCTCTTGATGCATATTAAAGAAAGCATCATAATGACTGTCACCGGTATAAACATTACCAGTTTTTTTATCAAAAATTGCTGCAGCAATAATATTTTCAATATTACTTATAGACTTATATAAAGGTGAACGTCTTATAACTGATGCCTCTAGTAGAATATGATCTACTAGTCTATTAAACTTCATTTGTTTTTAACGCAGTTATTAACTCTAACACCGTTTTTTAATTTTGTACCTTGCTTGTGATAGCCTTTCCAACATTTTGGATCTATTCTACGCTCTTCATTTTCTTCAGCAGATTGATTTACACCTGCATTATACACTGCATTATAACCATGTCTTATAACTGCATCATCTTGTACTTCTTGTTTAGTTGTTGCATCTATTACACCGAAATTCTCAACTGTATCCTCTTCTTTTCCGTGAAGATCTTCTTGACCAAAATGTACATCGCCATAAGCAATGTACTCTCTTCCATTCAAATTAAAAGCAACCTCTATATTATCATAAACATATTTTTCAGCGTTTTCTTCTTTTTGACCTTCTCTAGGATCTTGTTTAGCAAGCTGATGAATGTATTTGTGAGTATATGGTAATTCCTTTGAATTTCCTTTTACTTGAATAGGGCCTTTATTAATATGTTGTTTTAATTTAATAAAATCTTTTTCTGGCATTTCTGCATCTTCGTTTTTATTAGGTTGCTCTAATATCAACATATCAGCTAAATCTCTAATATGTGATAACAATTGATCTATTTCCGGAGATCTAGACAATGAAATAGCAGTAGACATTTCATTTAACCTATCGTGCATGAGTCTTAATTGACTAATTAGATGGTTGGTAACTGGCTTTTCACTAGCAAACTTACTACTATAAGCTTCAAAAATTAATTTAAAATCGTTTTTCATATTAATTCATCGATACTACTACATAATGATTGAGCAGTTCAATTACCCCGCTCAACGCTTTCTCATAATGATCTACAGAAGCATATTCAGATTGTGGTCCCAATATAATTTCAGCCATTTTCTCAATATGTTCCGGTCTGGCCTCATCATTGGCAGCACTCCTTAATTCATCTCTAATTTTATGGGCAGCACTAGCCAATCCATGCATGGGATCATAATGAAAAGGGCTTTTGCTCATGTCTTCTGCATCTTCTGACTCTAATTTCTTCAAGTAATCTTTATAATGTTCATCATTAATTTTGCCATATCCGTTTATCTCTACTACAGTATGCGTGGGACCAGATTGCTTCTTCATGAACACAGTAGGGTACACATCCATTTCTTCTGCACGGGATATTTTGGTTAGCTTAAAACCTCTCTTTCCAAGTTCATTCATTAATAACTTCTGTATAGCTGTTAATTCAGAAGCTTCTTCATTTTCTTCTTTCTTACCATATATTCCAGCTTTGCGTTGAGCATTGAGTTTAGCTTTTTCTGGATTCTCTGCTTTCCATTTAGCCCATCTTTTTTTATTTAACTCCCATTTTCTTGCAATTCTTTCTTGTCTTTGTTCAGCAGTTTCTGCATTCTCTTCTTGATTGTATGGACCTGGATCATCTGGATGTTGAGATCTGTAATTCCTAATTTTAGCTAAAATTTCATGTGCTCTTGCTTTTTCTTCATCTGTAGCAGGAGTACCACGAGCCTCAATATGATTTGTCATGTTATGCAATTCTTGACGAATCTTTATGAATTCTTGTTTAGTAGGAATACCATGCTTCACGATGCTCATGATGTGATTACCCAGAGCTTGTTTTGTTCCAGTAACACCATCTACGTAATTCTCAAATATAAGATGATCGTCTTTTTTCATGTTTAATTATTTATTCTTTGGAAACAGCTTAAAATCAAAGACTTTTTCAAAGACTTTAGGATCTTCTTTATAATGATCTTTTGATTCATCATTCGAATTGGTAGTATATTGCCAACAAAATGATAATTCATTAGGAACCTTAAATCCGAAGAATTTATATACCTCTTTTTGCGTGTCAACAACAGCTTGATCGTTCCAATTATGTCCAATACCCACAAACCCTGCATCCGTATTTTTAAGTATGTTTTCTTCACCTAAAGTAGTGTGTCTATTTTCAAGCCATGTTAGTCTTTCAATCAGCTTTTGATATATACTGTTTGCTTGCCCCCATCTTATACTTGCAAAGAAAATAACACAATCAGATTCAAATAAAGGTTTAGAAATTTTCCATAATTCATCGTTTTTATTGTTAATAGATGCCCAGCACCGGTGATTACCTGTTGGGTTTTTTTCTTTATCTTTTAAAGACGCATCTTTTAAACCACAGGTGTTACCATAACGAGAGGAAACATTACCTTCACAACAATGTATAGTTAAAAGAGGAACTTCAATAAGTTTAATATTTTTATCTGGTAATTCATTTCTTAAATGATAGGCAAGTAACGTGCTTTTCGGTTTATCTTCACCATGCCCTTCCCATCTATTAGATGTAGTTAAAAAAAGTATATTATTTTTAGTTTTTAAATAATTTTTAAAGCGCTCTATATTTTGCTGTACAGGTTTAGGGCTGGAGTTAATCTTTTCCAGTATCACTTGGGAATATATTTGCTCCAGGTTCACCGTTATTATTTAATCTTTTAACTTGATATAATGTACGCTATGAAACTTCGATATCTTTTTAAACTCTTTTATTATAATACCATTAGCTATCATAGTCTCTATATCACCAGGAAACAGCCTTATAATTTTGTCATTTGTGCTGTCGTAAACTCTTTTTCTGCCTTTGCATTTACCGCAATCTCTACCCTTACGGTTTAAGCTCATTTTAAGCTTATGTTCTGCAGAACATTTTCTACCTGAAAGAGATTTTGATTGCTTTAATGATATTTCTTTACCTCTCCCCTCACCATATATCTCAGTATACGTTTTGCCTTTTCTGTTTTTACTAAATTCTTTTAGAATATTGGTTTGTAATAATAGGCGCTTAGATCTTCGTTTAGCTTTAATTGACATTTTTAGCTTTGCTTTTTGTGTATAAATATAATTATTGTCGCCACCTGATCTTGCATTATAACAATTAATATCATCTATATCTATTAACTCTTTTTCTTTCTTGAGGGCATCATCTCTATTTTCAAATATAAATAATATTTCTTTCTCAAAATTATCGTCACCATATTTTTTGAATGCAGCTAGTATTGGACTTTTTATGCTAGAATATATTTTTCTACCACGCCAATGCCCACAACCCAGGTAGTCATCATTTATATCGCTAGTACTATGAACACCTATATAATACTTGCAATTAATTTTATTAATAGTCTTATAAACTACATGATTCACATATATATTTATATCTCTGTGTGGCTTCTAACATTTGCATCCTCTGTAATTACAAAACCTTTGCGCCGCGCGAGCCGTATTATTACCTTTATTTTTCTGTTTTGCTTTTAACGCTTTTGCTTTTGAACAAGTCATTTTACCTTTTACTTGCCTCTTTAAGATACCTGGACGTACAGGGTCATGTATGCTTTTTTCAGTAAAGTATTCTTTAAAAGTCATGTAATTATTTATAAAAGAATCTCCTTATTTTGCAAGTACTTACGTATTTTACAAAAACATTTTTCTAATGTTTTTTAACTTCATCTGTCTAAAGTATTATGCTTGCAAATACCTATATGTTAGGTATAAATACTAGCAATGAGGGAGGACCTCACATGCTAAGTTGCATGAGCGCTAACAACGCCTTGAAGATGCTAAGCCGCACCTTGTGCGGCTTTTTTATTGGTTGGATTATGTTGTCCGAATCTAAAGCTGTTTCATCAATTGTACTATATGATGATTCATTCACAGTATTAGTCGATAACAGCCCTGTTAACAATCGCTATATGTCTGCTTTGTGGGGAACGTATAATAATGGAATCTTCACACCACTTCCTAATGGCACCGGTTATGTTGATACGGGGGTAGATTTTCTTGAAATGCAAATCAATTATAGTAAGATTGATAATAGTGAGCTAGCTGTAAACGAACAAATAGCTTTAGCAATTTATGATGTAGATTTAATTAACTTTACTGCTGCACCATATAATAGCAATTACATCCAAACTATTTTAACAGATGTTTCTTGGCGTGCTCCTCCATTTGATAGTACACCTAATATGGAATCATTTAGTTTTTCATCTAATACAACAGCATTGGTAGGCACTTTTAATTACAATGGAGGTAGTGAGATAATCGGAGTAGTTCCTGAGCCTAATACTTTTTTACTGCTAGTTATAGGTGCAGTTTTTTTAGGATTTATGAAAACAAAAAACAAAACTAAAGCTAGCTTGCTTGCTGCATTGCTCGCTATCTTTAGTCTAAATACAACACATGCAGCTGTATTAGGTATAGAGGATGCCAGCAGCTATACCACTGCAACATGGATAGAAGGTGCTGGTACAAGTGTAGGTACTTGGTACTTTCAAAATGATACATCTGCTATTACCCAGATTGGTGATTCCTCTCAAGGAGGAAGAACTAGTATTGGTACAGATGCATTTAACTTTGTACCGGGTAATACGGCATGGAATCAATTCGCTAATGGTTGGTTTGTATTAAATGGGGGAGGTCTTATTACTGGACAAACGCTCTCTGTTGATGCAAACTATCTCTGGAATGGAGGTAATAGAGGAGTAGAGTTCATGTCTGGAAATACAGCAGTGTTTAGATTCCAGCATGTATGGTCAGATCCTATTACCTTTGCAGGTACTGGATTAACTGATACTCAGGTGTTAGCCAATGGCTACCAGCAAGCATTAACTTACTCTGTTGATCAGTTAGATCAATTGAGTGTACAAGTGAGTGCATATCTATATGGTGACCCTAATGCATTGTTTACACAAACAGTAGCGGTTCCTGATTATATTACTGGTATTCACTTCTATGCAGGTGATATACAGACTACTACAGCAGATCAACCAAACTATGGTCTATTCGTTAATAACATTGAAGTTTCAGGTATTCCTGAACCCTCTGCTGGTAGCTTAATGCTGCTTGGAGGATTAGGAATACTTGCAATGAGAACGCTCAAAAGAAAGGAGGATAATGTATGAATAAATTAATTCTAGCTATTGTAATAAGTTTAGGGTTAGCATCAGCATCTTATGCCAATACTATGTATGCAGTAGGCGTTGGGTTTAGTGTAGATGCTTCTAGTTTGGATGTGATTAACCAAGCAACCACGTTCTATAATTTGCTTGGTGATACCCATGGTCCAAACCCTGCTAATTCTTTACCTGCCAACCTTGGTACTATTAATATGAACCAAGGTGGGCTACTACAATTAGCTGGTGCAACTGCTAAAACCTGGCAAAGTTCTACAGATTCTGCTAATGCAGTTACTTTATATTGGAGAGTGTATGAAACTGGTGCAGCTGATAAAGGTGCATACAGTTCATATAACGTTCCATTTAGTAACTCATGGAATCCTGATGGTAACGTTAACAAATATTGGGCAGCCAATTCTTCTGTTAACTTATTACAGAACGTAACCGCTGGTACCATTCAAGCACCTAAAACATACACAATTGAAATGTATGCAAAGGCTGACTTTACATGGTCCAATGGTGGAAGCAGTGGTAGTTTTGAAAACTATGCAAGCAACGGGGGTGTAAATTACTTAACTGAATTTACAGCTGTACCTGAACCTTCAATCCTATCGTTGTTAGGTGTTAGCGCACTACTACTTCTTAAAAGGAGAAAGTAAGAATGAAAAAGCTGGCGGCTACCGCATTTACTATTATAGAGATGCTCGTAGCCGTCAGCATCATTCTTTTACTAGTTAGCTTGTCATTTCCTGCTTACCAACATATACAAGAAAAAACAAAAATATCTAAAGTACAGAATGTAGAGATGAGAGGTTTGTATCATGCTGTACAGCTTTATAAATCTGAGAATGGCTTGTTTGCATGGCCTGCGCCTAGAAAGGGGTATCCTTTTGACCACGAGTATTACGCATGGTATGGTCCTCCTACTAGAATAGATGATAGTAAAGATGTATGTAAAATCTTAAGACCTTATTACGGTGAAGGGATAAAAGAAGATGGTACTTTACTTGATCCATGGAAGAATCAATATGCATTAAAATGGGATATAGACGGTTCTGGCAAAGTAGAATATTACGGTAAAAACTTTCAAGAAAATGTACCTAGAGATTTTATAGTAGTAAGTCTAGGCAAAAATCAAAAGCAGGACGACCCTAACAAGACTCCTTTTGATGATGTATATAGTTTTTGTCCATATAAAGATAAGAAATTGTTTGCCAAATAAATATTAATATGAAAAGGGCAATTGCATTTTTCGCTTCTCTTTTCATTTCAGTTAACGTTCAAGCTGAGGCTATGCTTCAGTATTTTAATACTAGTTGGGCAGAAATTACTGCCAAGCTTCCTGAACTTGCAGAAGTGGGTTATGATTCTCTATGGCTTCCTCCCCCTGCAAAAGCTGGTAGTTCATTTTCAGTAGGATATGATTTATTTGATCCATTTGATTTAGGTTCTAAAGATCAGAGAGGGTCTACTTATACAAGATATGGTACTGAAGCTGAACTTATCATGTTAATTGAAACTGCTCACCGCTTTGGTATTAGAGTGTATTTTGATAACATTATGAATCACCGGGGGTTTGATACCCCAGGTTATACATTAGATACTCCTCTTGACTTATACCCAGGAATGAGACCGGAAGACTTTCATTTAAAACTAATGCCAGATGGTACTTACCGAAAATGGTACAACACAAGCGATTGGGGTAATGTCTGGGAAGTACAAAACAGAGGATTATCTGATCTCATTGATATAGCTACAGAAACTGGAGAATGGAATAAGAACCACGGGCCTAATGAGGGGTGGTGGACACCTAAAATAAAATTCTTAAGACATCCAGACAACCCAGAATTTTATTGTTATGATGCAAATGGTAATTATGTAGGGTTTGGTTATGAAAATGGATTAACAAAAGAATATCTTGCTGCTAATGAAGAGTATTATTCAGAGTATGTAGAAGAATATCTTAATAGATCTGTACGTTGGTTTATGGATCGTACAAAATGTGACGGTTTAAGGTTAGATGCTGTTAAGCATGTACCTTATGATTTCTTTGGTGCATCATATGGAGCAGACAAAGATACTTCTGATTACGGGTATGTTGGACAAGCCCAAAGACAGTTTAATATTTCCAGAGGTTTTGCAGATATTAATCATCGTGATTCAGTTTTCAATACTGACATTGGAAGAGATGATGCCATGATGTTTGGTGAGCACTTAGGTGAACCCCCTCCTTACGGTGATTACATCAATTCAGGTATGCGATTGGTAGATAATATTCTTAAGAGTAATCTTGATAATAGAATAGGCAATAATCTTACCGGATTTGATACTCAAGGATCAGGAGGATTTGGTTCTGATGTAGCAGTAATGCATTCACAATCACACGATAATGGTTGGTCTACAGATAGACATATACAACATGCATTTTATTTTACTAGAGCAGGGCTTCCATTAATTTACACAGATGGTAATTACCATGCAGGGGTTCTTACAAACTCTGGTGGTGAATTTCCTCGTATTGCAAATTCTGCTTTTTTAGGTCAATGGAGTGACCCTAGAATACCTAACCTTGTAAAGATGCATAACAATTTTGCAAGAGGTAGTCAAAAAGGTATATGGTCAGATAATGATTATGTTGCGTATGAAAGAATAGACCGTAGATATGGCGCTACATCGGATGCAACAGGAGTTACAATGATTACCATGATTAACGGTAATCGATGGAATGGAAGATCTGCTCCTATTACCTCTTCGTTTCCTTCTGATGCATATTTGTTTCAATATGCAACAGGACCTAATGGCTCAGGACAGGTAGGCTTTTACAAGTATGCAAATGAACTCAGAAACGTTATAGTACCTCCAAGTAGTTATTATATGTTCTCTTACCGTACTCCAGAAAGACCTACTTTATACACGGGGTTAAATGCTATAAACATAAGAGAAAACGGTACTAATGTTCCTTATATAAAAGTTAAAAGAAGAGATGGAACTAATGGAGATGCTGCGTTTAACCCTTATGGCTTAACTGATACAAACACCTCTGACTATACATATGAAACATATATACCTATTGTAAGGTCTGGTCAAAATTTAAGCTTTGTTGTACAGCTTGATGGCTCTGCAGAAAACGTATTATTAAAATTAGATGGTGGAGTTGACGTTAATTCTCAAATGGGTCTAGGTTCAATGACAGATATTAAAAGAGACTACCCCCCAGGTACTGATGATATGTTTTTAGGATATGAACAAATGAAGTTTGATTATAGAGTGAGGGACAAATTTGCTGCTGCCAACGTTAATAGAAATATTGTAGGGTCCCGAGGAGCAGAAACCTATATAGCTACAAAAGGAGTTAGAAGAGTTAGTTATAATAATGGTAATGGTTCAAATGCATTCTTTACTCCTACTGATTATATCTACCATGACCCTAACGTAATTGCAGATGGTAGAAGACAATTTACTAATAGTGCATCAGGTGCTACTATAAGAATTAAAACCGGTGAATATTATAACGGAGCCAAGCTTTATGTATATTACACGATTGATAGTTATAATTTTCCTGAAGGTGTAGGTGGAGCCTCCACAACACCTCATACTAGAGTTATAGAAGCAGTAAGAGATGGTGTTGGTCCAAATGACAGCAATGGAAGACCTACATATTGGTGGACTGCACAAATACCATGGCCTACAAGTCAGTTGCGCTATAAAATAGGAGGTACATATCTAGATACATTGAGTGTATTTCCCTCCAATGGTAATATGGTTAGTATAAAAGGTAAAATGATATCTCAATTCTCTGTTACTAATTTTAATGCAACGACAGTTGAAAATTATGTACATAATGATTTTGCTAGTAAAAGAGTAGGCTTAGAAGAAGGTTATCATGTATTAAGAGCTCGAGCATTTCTTAAAGCACCAGGCTTTACCCCTTATTATAACACATTTACACAAGTTTTTTATTATGATTCTAAACCTCCAACAGGCCAAATAGTATATCCAAGGCCGGGCGAAACTTTAACCAGTAAAAATTATGAATTTGTAATAAAAACTGATAGCACTGTAAAGGAAGTATTTTATAATATAAGAGATGCTAACGCTCTTAACGATGATGCGGCAACCGGAGAGGATAACGGAAATGGCGTTCTTGTTAACCTTGATGGCAGCAAAGGCAATTTAGCATGGGCTTCAGTACCAAAAGTAGATATAAATTCCAAATATGAAAAAGAATGGAGATTTGTATATAAGAATATTCCATCATTTGGAACCGCTGCAATAAAAATAATTATGGTAGAAGATTCTATGAGCTCGGATATTATGTCATTAACTGAAGCCGCGATTAAAAATACTGCTACTATTAACTTTAGTTGTTCTACAAGAGGACCTCAATGAATGAACTTTCAAGATTTATTAAAAACATTTCAGATCATAATACGCCTTCCTCTGACTATTTTAATAATTTTCTTCCTTCTTATAAAACATACCATAAGAGGCAAAATGTCAGAAGAACAATTCTCAAAGCTATTTCTCTTGCTTCAATCTTTATAGTTGCATGTTCTATCTATGTATCTATAAATAATAATAATGAGCTGGATATACCTACAGCTGCAGGGGTAGAGATGTCAGACCATCATCTACAACATGGTAAAGTGGTGGTATTTGAAGGTAATGTGTCTGATGTTACTGAGTTTATAAAAAAACATATTAAGGAAAAAACAGATACTATTAGCTTAAAAGAATATTTTAATGGAGATGATATTTGGGGGGTGTATGTTCCTGGAGAAGATAAATTTAGATACTATTATCAATGATTAGGGCATGGTAAATA
>OGWB01000021.1_pt1 | contig 20717 bp, 31 predicted proteins | sample 1575961 | NCBI WGS metagenome assembly OGWB01 (sample SAMN07581556, study PRJEB24739) | freshwater metagenome | place: Singapore | collected 2015-04 | reverse complement strand
GTTTCCCAGTCACGATACCGAGCACACATGAGTTCGGACACGCTTTCTTGGACATTTTAAGACCCGATTTTTGGAGCGCACAAGCATCAGAAGTATGGGCATATCATGAAGCTTTTGCTGACATAACAGCATTTTTAAATAATTTGCAATACGATCCATTGATCCAAAGAGCTTTAACAGAAACGAGCGGAAATTTAAGCAATTCAAATTCCCTTACAAAATTGGCAAGAGAAATGGGCATAGGATTGCACAATTTAGCCCAAGGCCAATATGGAGAACTTTCTGATTGCCTCAGAGATTTAAGTATTGAATTTAAATATGTTGTGCCTGAAACTTTACCAAACGATGGTTTAGATAATGTTCTTATCAACGAACCTCACAGTTTCAGTCGTGTTTTTAGCAGTATGTTTTATAAATTGTTCGTTGCCGTAACAAATGACAATGTCACAAAAGGCATGGCCCCCTTGGCGGCTATCAAATCAGCCCGTGATGTTCTTGCCAATTATCTCATTCAAGCTACTATCAAAGCACCTTTGACAACAAGACTATTCAAGGCAATTTGTCAAGAAATGCTTGTTGCGGACCAAAAAAACGGCAACAGATATCAAAATATCATGAATAATATTTTTGCCGATTCAAGAATTTTATCACCAACAGTAAAATTATTGTCAGATATTAAGCTTGACTCTGTTCTTAAAAATATTACTGGCGATTATATGCTTGAAGACGATGGTGACATTAAGGTCATTCGAATTCCAGTCGTAAAAACCATGCGTATTGCACAAAAAATGGGTGTTGTTGCTCTCAACAATAATCCCCTTTTAGATGTTGAAATTGAAGTAGCATCACAATCTGCTTATTATTTTGACAAAAATGGATCAATGATTGAAGCAAGTGAGGCAACTCAAAGTGAAATTATCAATTCTGCATATGAATGCCTCAACATAATCAATAATAAAAATTTGGCATCCGGTAATGATAAGGCTTTGTTTGAAGTTATTGATGGAAGATTAACTCGCAAACAAATCATTTGCACATGTAACAAACCTAATTATTGCATTCCCGGTGCTCCAGAATATCAAAAACCTTGGAAACCAAAAAACAACGCTGGATGCGTGGCTTGCAAAAGCAAATGTGATCCAAAACCTTGCGATTGCGCTCAACCCCAGCCACCTGTGCCGCCAAAAATTGGCTGTTACACAAAAATAAACAAACAAGGTCCAACCACTTATAAATTTGGACAATCAATTTCTAGAAAAGTTTGCTAGTCAATATTGACAAATTTTGTTGTTAATTTGGTAGGAATGCCTTTATCGTCATAATTTACAACATTCGTGTTCGCATCAATCTGGGCATATAACAATTCGGCATACGGCTTGTCACCCATGAGATTGATGCGAACGCTCACATCGCTGATGTGCGGTTTTGCTTCTCTAATGTAAATTTTAAATTTATCTTTGTCACCCGCAACAATTTTATATCCACCTTTTACAGCTTCGTCAGAAACTATTTTATGATCCAAATCACGCAAGGCATTTTTTGTCGCACGATACATAGTTTTAAGGTTCTCATGATAATACTTGTGTGCCTCACCTTGCTTCCACATAATAATACCAGTCATAATCGGACCCTGAACAAAGGGCACAACTGCACAACCAGAAAATAAAAAACATAAAAAAATAACTATTTTTTTCATGAATGCCTCCTATGATATTTATATTTAATTGCGATTAGTCTAGAAAAATATCGCAAACTGGTTTTCTAAAGGAGATTTTCGTGACTAGAGTTGACAATTTATTCCAGCTTACAAGGTTTTTCCCTATGGCTGATTTACTTAAAGCTTCAAAGTTTGATCTTGAACTCCTCAATCATTGGTATGCAACTAGATATGACGAGGAAGAAGACGACGATGACGAGGAAGAAGACGACGATGAGTGGGATGACGATGAGGACGAAGACGACGATGATTGGGATGACGATGAGGACGAAGACGATGAGTGGGATGACGATGACGACGAAGACGACGAAGATGACGAAGATGACGAAGATGACGAAGATGACGATGAACTAGAAGATTATTGAATTTAACCAAAAGCCCGGTAATATTCCGGGCTTTGATTTTTTTATCCTATATAAGAACTAAATATATTAGGCATATGTAGATTTAATGGCAGTCTACATTTCACAATTACATGACAAGGAGGTTCATGAAAAAATTTCTTAGCATCTTTGCCACATTATTGTGCTGCTTATCAGCGTTAGCACAACCACTTTTGCCTCAAATCGTTCCACCAAACGAACGGCAATATCCTAATGTTTACCTCGCTGTAAATACTAACCCAATTGTTTCTTTTGAAGGATCGGTAGATGACGATCTTTTAGATGTCATGGTGCCTGTGCCCATGAAAGACCGTGTATTCAATAAAACCGGAATTCAATGTGTATGGGCTTCAACAGAATTGCTCGGAAGATATGCCGAAGAACCAAAACTAATCAATTTAACCAGCGATCCTGACTGTAAAAGCTATGCCACACCTTCAAGTTTTCATCGAAAAATGAAACAACTTGGTGTCAAATATGAAACTACAACTGATCCTAAAGACCGAAGTCTCATTATCAAAGGCGTGGTTAAAGAAAAACGAGGAGTGCTTTTCTGCGTTCCCGGTCATGCAATGGTGCTGGTTCATTACGACGAAAAAAAAGGTATCGTAAAATATATCAACAACAGCGATAGAACCCTTGCCATTCGGACTTGGACAATGGCTGAATTTAACAAAAGATTTGATGGTTGGGTGTCAATCGTTTATGCCGATCATGATATAATTCCACAAAAATATGCACCAAAAATTCCCACTCTCCCAATTATTGACAGAAATAGAAGCCAAGGAAATTACGATAAAGATTACATTCTTCAACCACAAAAACTATTGTCGTTTTAATATATAAAATATTCAGCTAATTCCAAAGGAAAACATGAACAAGAATTATATCAAGTATTTAAGCGGAATTATTAACGAAGAACAATTCCATTTTGCAGAATCTGTTGACCTTGGTAATTTCGATGAAAAAGAAATTATGGGCAAATTGCTTAAATATGCAAAACAATTAGTGAATATATTCAATTGGCATGAAGACGAAATGGAACAAATTGTTTCAAGCTCACTCGCTAGTAACGAATTTGATAGAGAAGCTGGGCTTGGATATTCAGGTCATTTACAAAATTATCTTATGGACCTTGCTGCTGCTCTAAATGGAGGATTAGCAGCACTTCATATGGGGGCTGGTAAAACAGCCGGTATGTATGATGGTGAAAAAATGTTGCCAATTATGCTTGATAGACTTGGCTTACTCGGACTTGACAATCCCAAAACCAGCAAGGTTACTCAAGCAATTAAGAAATGTGCTGAAATAGCAGCCAAAGACACTCACAAGGACTTAAAAAATAATTCTCCTTATGTTGTGGCTTTTCGTGATTCAATTGAAAAACTTAATCATGCAATTGTTAATCGTCAAACAATGATGCGTGCGTGATTCAAATTCATCAGCTTCGGCAAATTATCTTGATTTTTTAAACTGATTTTCTACAATTCAAACTGAAATCTGTTTATAGATGACAGCCGATGCAATTGATCAAACATTTTCGTCGCAAACTTCCAATCCAAACAACAAATGCTCATTTCATTAAAATAAAGAAGCATTCAAATCAAAAACTACTTTTTAATCTCTCTTGATTTTTTCTTGCAATTACAATCTTTTTTCATATATTTAATTTTATCCATCTTCGTCGGTGGTTTGTCACTATCCCCATACTGCGGCATCGCCGTTGTTCTTACAGGACTACCGAATTGATCTGCCTGATCTGAAGCCATCGATTCAGCACCCGGTTCGCCACCGTACCATTCTCGTTTTTTAAGGTATTCCGCAAAAGATGTAATCATTTTAAATATATACTAATGCACACAAATTTGTTGCAAGGAGTGCCATGAAAAAAGAGTTTTCAAAAATAATCATCTTGTGCATTTTATACACATCTTTAATATGTGCATATACTTACAAAACCAAGCAACTAGAACCCAAAAAACCAGAAAATAAAATAGAACAAATTGAGGACATCCTCAAAAATACCGACGCAGCAAAGAAAACATTTCCCGATCCAGTTTCAATATCAGTAAAAATACCGCCCTTTTTAAATTATGCCCAAACCATAAATCAACTCAAACAATGGCAATCTGAAGCTCCTGAATTAGTTGAAGTTGACACCTATGGACAAACAAAATCACATAAGGATTTATATTACATCCGTGTTCATAACCGCTTCGATAAAACAAAGGTATGGCGAATCATTTCCGTGGAGAAAATCTGAAGATTATTATACAATAAAAGTTTAGTGAGAGGTATCTATGAAAATTAGTTCTGAAACATTGGCAATTCTTAAGAATTTTGCTTCTATCAATACAAACATTGTATTTAAACCTGGTGTTAGCATTTCCACTATATCCAGCGCTAAGAATATCTTTGCAAAAGCTACAATCAAAGAAGAGATTCCCAACAACTTTGCAATCTACGATTTGAATTCTCTTTTAGCGATGCTCACCCTCATGGAAAATCAAGAGGTAGACTTTGGCGACAAGAGCTTAGTGGTTTCTAGTGACAAGGGTAAGTTCGAATACTTCTACTCCAACCCAGAGATTGTTACAGCCGCACCAGATATCGATATTGATCACATCGATGTTTATAAGTTTAAACTCACCGCAGAAGATGTTCAGATGATCATGAAGGCTGCTGCTATCACTGGCGCGCCAACAATCTCGGTCACTAATAAGAATCAAAATGTCACTCTATCTGTGGCTGATCGAAAGAACGACACAGCAAATAGTTTCAAAAAGACATTGGGTACTGCCTTTGAGAATTTCGACGTCTTTATTGCAGTAGAAAATCTTAAGGTGATCCCTGACGCTTATGAAGTAACTGTTGCCAAGCATCCAAATGGTAAAGCTAAGTTCTTACATTTCAAACACGAATCTAAACAACTTCAATACTGGATTGCCGCTGAGCCTGGTTCTGATGTATGATAATCAAAGAAATTTTAAAAGATATAATTATTATTGATGATATTTTACCAGTTCATCAGATACGAGAAATATATCAAACGATCACGGGATTCAATTATAGAAGAGAAAGAGACGATTCCCTTTCCAATATTCAACCTGCAGGTTTGACGTGTGACTTGCCACATGATCATTTTATTGTTAACAACATTAGTCGTGCCGTTAAGAAATATACATCTGGTTTGTGTTTGTATAGAGCTTATGTGAATATTTTTCTTGAAAATGAAAAACCTTTTTTTCATGTGGATAACTATTGTGAGCTAGCAAAAACAGTTTTATTTTACCCAAACATAGTTCCTGATGATTTACAGAATAATGGAGAAACAACTTTTGTAATAGATAACGTTTTATACAGCATACCACATCGTGTTGGTAGAATTGTAATTTTTCCGGGTCATTATTATCATAAAGCAAACAGTTTCAGAACGGGTGATAGATACAGTATTGCTTTGAAGTACAGTTAATTTGTTGTTTATTGAGGAAAGTTGATGTCAGAATTCTTGTGGGTTGAAAAATATAGACCTAAAACTATTGAAAATTGTTTCTTGCCAGCTGACCTAAAGGAATACTTCTTAGGTGTTGTGAAAAAAGGCGAGATGCAAAATATGCTACTTGCTGGGTCTGCTGGCACTGGCAAGACAACTGTTGCTAGAGCTCTTTGTGAAGAACTTAACAGTGACTACATCGTTATTAACGGGTCAGAAGAATCTGGTATCGATGTACTTCGTACAAAAATTAAACAGTTTGCTTCAACGGTATCATTTACTGGTAACACAAAAGTCGTTATCCTGGATGAGGCCGATTACCTCAATCCAAATTCTACACAGCCTGCATTGCGTGGTTTTATTGAAGAGTTTGCAGATAACTGTAGATTCATTTTCACGTGTAACTACAAGAATAGAAGCATACAGCCGCTGCATAGCAGATGTGCAGTGATTGGCTTCAAGATTCCAAAGAATGAGAAACAAAAGATTGCATCGCAGTTTTTTACACGAGTCCTCACCATTCTTGATATGGAAAGGATTGATAGTAACAAAAAGGTAGTTGCAAAAGTAGTAGAGAAACATTTTCCCGACTTTAGAAGAACCCTCAATGAACTTCAGAAATACTCACAAACTGGTTCTATTGATGAAGGTATCTTAGTAAATGTTACTGAAGAGTCGATGGATGAGCTTATCACGGCTCTTTCTGCAAAAGACTGGAAGACAATGAGATCTTGGGTTGTAAACAATCTTGATAACGACCCTGTAACATTGTTTAGAAGAATATACGACACACTCACACAACACACCAGTCAAATCCCTCAATTAGTTCTTACTATCGCAGACTATCAATACAAGTCTGCTTTTGTTAGTGATCAAGAAATCAATTTAGTAGCATGTTTAACAGAAATTATGGCTTCGGTGGAGATTAAGAAATGAACAAAGGTGAAACTATTACATCAAACAACGGTTTGAGAACTGCTATAATTGTTCCTAGAGGCAATGGTTTTAGAGTTTCTTGTTTTGATAGTTACTTTGAGAGCTGTGTGGAAAAATTCTTTGATGAAAAGAATGATGCAGAGGGTTGGGCAACCAATTACATCAACTATATAGACCAAAAGCAGTATGCCTGAAGCGTTAGATCTTTTTGGCAATCCAATCCAAAAACAAGTAGAGGAAACATATAAGTCTCCCTCTATTTCACCCTTTGATTTTATCAATGCAATCAATTATTCTAAGGATCATTTGATTGTTGATGAGTGGTCAGAAAAGCAATACAACGCTTACATAATAAACAAAGGACTTTCGTTTTCCTCTGATACTATTGTGCAAGCAAATGAAATGAACAGTCGTCCTCATGTAGAGAAAAAACTGCAATTTCAGTTCCTTATAAATACTATTCGTTCAAGAAAGCGATTCAATAAGTGGATCAAACCAGAAAAAATTGATGACCTTGAAATGGTGAAAGAATACTATGGATACAGCACTGAAAAAGCAAGACAAGCTCTTTCTATACTCACCCCTGAACAGATAACCATGATAAAACAAAAATTAAAAAAAGGTGGATGGGATGACTCATGATTTTTTCGATATCGATATAGAAGGGTATATCCCTTTAGAAATTAAGTTAGTTGAATCTGAGGACTTTTTAAAAGTTAAAGAGACACTAACAAGAATTGGTGTTGCTTCAAGAAAAGATAGAGTACTATATCAAAGCTGTCATATTCTTCACAAACAAGGTTTTTACTTTATAGTACATTTTAAAGAACTGTTTGCTCTTGATGGTAAACAAGCAGATCTTACAGACAACGACATTGAGAGACGTAACACTATTGCTAAGCTGCTGTCGGACTGGGGCTTGGTTAAGATAGTGAATCCTGAAAATTTTACAAATATGGCTCCGTTGTCTCAAATTAAAGTTTTATCTTATAATGAAAAAGATGATTGGACACTCCAATCTAAATACAACATAGGTAAGAAAAGATAAGTTCCCTCTGGGACGTACTGCTAGTTAGCTAGACCGGTCAGGACGTTAGACTGACGCTGTAATCGTAAGCAGCACCGCTATGCCAAATGGATAGCAAATTCTATCAACTCGCTTAACTAAGGAGATTTACATGACATACCACAATCTGTTCCCTATTGCTCTCAAAGACTTTGATAAGTTTTTTGTTGGTTATGATGAGCAATTCAATCGTTTGGCTAAGATGCATGATGATCTTACTAAGCATATTCCTAACTATCCCCCATACAACATCAAGAAAACTGGTGACAACGCATACACTATTGAACTTGCTGTTGCTGGTTTTTCTAAATCAAACATCGACATTACTCTCGAGCAAGATAAGTTGGTTGTCAAGGGTTCTAGTCAAGATGATTCTGATAATAAAAACTACCTTTTCCAAGGTATTGCAAATCGTGCTTTTACTCGTATGTTCGCACTTAGCGATCAGATTGAAGTAAAAGATGCTGAGCTCGTAAATGGCATGCTTAGAATTTTTTTGGAAAAGATTATCCCTGAGCACAAAAAACCAAAAAAAATAGAAGTAAAGGACGAGCCTTCTACTGTGTCTTCCTTCGCTGCTGGCAACAAAACATTGCTACTGGAGGAAGATGATGTTGAAGAAACTAAGTAGTTTTTTTAAGTTTGTATATGATGTAGTAACAGATGTACAAATGGAAAGAGCAAGACAGCACATTCGATTCCACAATAAAGGATTTTTTCATCATTGGGAATGAAATGGTTAAGTTTTGCTCAATCAATGTTGTGAAAAAAGGGGACTGGCTTTTGAAGGCCAGTTCCTTTGATGATCAAATTCTTATTATAGGTTACAAAAAAAATCTAGTTGATTTTTTTACAGCTATGTTTTATGATGAAGAGACTGCTTACTTATTCGTGGAAAAATTAAATGATTAAAATTTTGAAATTAGTTACTGGTGAAGAGATTATTGGTACTGTTGATATCAATACAGATTTCCACATTGTAAAAGATCCTTGCGTTCTTACAATGGTTTCATCTCGTACAAATCCTCAGCAACCTGCTATGGCTATGGTTCCATATGCACCCTATGTAAAAGATAATAGAGTCAAAATTTCAAATCAATTTGTAATCTGGTGCGAAGAGCCAATTAAAGATCTTTACAATCAATACAATTCAATATTTGGTACAGGCATTGTTGTAGCGGGTGCCAGTGCTTTGAACTAAAATGTCTAAATACAAAAAACCTACTGTTAATTTAAAGCCTGTAATGTTGGTCAATCCTTTAAATTCGGATGTTTGGATGTGCAGCGATTATTCTAATACCAAAGATATTGATGGTGTAGTGTATCTCACTGTTTACAGGCCAGAGAATTCTAATCGAACATTTCTTATGAGAAAAGACGCTCTTAAATTGTCTAGTAAGGGATTTTAAATGAAAAAACTTATAGCTGTTTCTCTTTTTGCATTATTCAGTACTGCTGCATCTGCTGGTGGTCATCATAACCATCACAGAGGTGGTGATCGTTGGGTGGCTCCTTTAGTCGGTGGCATTATCTTAGGTGCTATGCTCTCTAAGCAAAACGAAGTTGTTGTAGACGAGCGACCAATCTATATTGCACCTCCTCCACCAATTGTTCATGTGCCCGTTGGACCTCAATTCTACAATTGTTTAGTTCGTGTTTACGATCAATACACCGGTACTTATCGTAATGAAGTAATGACCTGTGTAAGATGAAAGTATACATTGGGCCATACAAAAACTGGTTTGGACCTTATCAGCTTGCTGAAAAGTTGATGTTTTGGGTTCCAAAAGAGAAAGATGAATATGGTTTCTCTCACACCGCCGAGCGAGTACATCTTTTTGGTGAGTGGTTAGCGCACGGCTCTATCGAGCCTGATCCAAAACCTGGCGATATCACTAAGTGGGGTGATCGCCCACATACCTGGCTCTACAAGTTTCTTCTTTGGGTCGATAGCAAGAAGAAGCGCAAGATTGATGTGCGTATCGATCCCTGGGATACTTGGTCGATGGATGATACGCTTGCACACATCATCACTCCCATGCTCAAGCAGTTGAAAGAGAAGAAGCACGGATCGCCTTGTGTAGACGATGTTGATGTCCCAGAAGAACTCCGTTCAACATCTGCACCCCCAGTTGAAGAACATGACATCGATGAAAACCATCACAAGCGGTGGGACTGGGTCATGAGTGAGATAATCTTCGCATTTGAGAGCAAGCTTGATGACGATTGGGAACGGAAGTTTGAGTCTGGTGAAACGGATCTACTGTGGAAGAAATTAGATGATGGTATGTCTCAGATGATCTATGGACCCAATCATACCCGCACCTATGATGAAGAAGGTCGCAAGAAGTACCACGATCGTATCAAGAATGGATTCCGTCTTTTTGGTAAGTATTACAATGGACTTTGGGATTAAGTTTTTCTACTCATCCAAGCAGTAACACCCATATAAGCACCAACCACACCTGCTTGAGCTATATAAAAAAGTCCAAGCAAGTCAGCTAAAGCGCTTACTCTGGAGTCACTTAACATAGGTGAAAAAAGAAAAGCTGTAAACAGTATCATCGAAAACATTGACACCCATGCCATTTTTCTCTGGCTATCAGCTTTCTCTTCTCTTAGTTCAAGCTCTAACTTTTCATTAGCAGCTTTTATTTCACTATCGGTTATTTGTTTATCACCATTCATATCCAATTGTCTTTTTTCTATTGACATGGTAATATCTACTTATGTTCTATACTAATGTTTTTAGTCGTGGTGACTATATTTACCTAAGAGGATTTCACAATCGTAAGAGAGTGAAGGAAAAAATACCTTTTCAACCTACTCTTTATGTTAGGACTGGTAAACCTACTCAATATAAAACACTGCATGGCGAATCTTTGGATAAAATTAAGTTTGGTTCTATCAAAGAGGCTAGAGAGTTTGTCAGCAATTACAAAGAAGTTAGCAACTTTCCAATCTACGGTAATACCAATTATTCATATCAGTTTATTAATCAAGTATTTAAAGGTGACATTGAATTTGATATGTCGCTAATGAAGATCGTTACAATTGACATTGAAACAACCACAGAATATGGTTTTCCTGATCCTAGAACTGCTCAAGAAGAAGTATCACTAATTACAATTCAAGACTTCAATACTAAACAAATTATTACTTTTGGTTGTAAGCCTTACCTTCCACAGAAAGATAATGTTGAGTATGTTGAATGTAAGGATGAATTTGAGCTGTTAAGGAGATTCATTGATTGTATAAAGTATGACTATCCTGATGTAATTACTGGTTGGAATGTGCAGTTATTTGACATTGCATATCTTTCATCGAGAATTCAACGAGTGTTAGGAGACAATGCACTTAGTCAATGTTCACCTCATGGCTTTGTCAGCAATAAGGATATTCCTGTTTCCGGTGGTCGTACTGCGTTGATGTTCGATTGGCACGGTATTTCGATCCTCGATTATATGGATCTTTATAAAAAGTTTTCCTTTAAAGTACAAGAGTCATATTCTCTTGACTATATTTCTAAACAGGAACTTGGCAAGGAAAAAATTAAGCATCACTACAATTCTTTTAAAGAATTCTATACAAAGGATTGGAAGTTATTCGTAGACTATAACATTGTAGACGTTGAGCTTGTGGATCAGCTGGAAGATAAGATGATGCTGATTAATCTTATTCTTACAATGGCTTATGATGCTAAATGTAACTTTATGGATATCTATTCATCGGTTCGAACTTGGGACTGCATTATCTACAATGCTCTAGCTAAAGATAATGTGATCATTCCCATTCCACCTGAAGTGGACCCAGCAAGCGATAGACAAATTCTCGGTGCTTATGTAAAAGATCCTAAGCCTTCTAAACACAGTTGGCTTTGTTCGTTTGATGCTACTTCTCTATATCCTTCAATTATGATGACATTTAATATGTCACCCGAAACTTTGATTGACGGGGAAAAACATCTTTCTGATGATGAAACATCTATTGTTAAACTTCTCGAACATAAAGTAGATACTTCTAGACTCGCATCTAAGAACGCAACAATGGTTGCAAATGGTCAGTGCTTTAGCAAAGAAAAGAAAGGTATCCTTCCTAAACTGATTGAATACTATTTTAGTATGAGACAGACAGTTAAGAAGGAAATGATCAAGCTACAGAAGAAATATGAAGAAACAAAGGACGAAAGTTATCTTAAGAAAGTAACCAGTCTTAATTCCAAGCAGATGGCTGCTAAGATTTTGATGAACTCTCTTTACGGTGCCTCTGGTAATGTTTTCTTCCGTTACTACGATGTGCGTATTGCTGAAGGCATTACGATGACTGGTCAATTTGTGATTCGGTATGTTGCCAACAAGGTTAATGAATATTTAAATCGTTTGTGTAAGTCTAAAGATGTTGACTATTCATTCTATTCGGATACAGATTCTACTTACATTGATCTTGGTAACTATGTAGACCTCTTTCTTAAAGGAAAAGACAAGAAACAGATTGTTGAATCCTTGGATCAGTTTTGTGAGACACAGTTAACTAAAATTATTAACGATGCGTGTGGTGACATCTTTAAATACTTAAATGTCTACCAAGAAAAGCTTTCATTCAAACGAGAAGTGATTGCAGACAGTGGTGTGTGGTTAGCGAAGAAAAGATATGCTATCAATGTCCACAATTCAGAAGGAATCGCATACGATCCACCCAAGCTAAAGGTACAAGGGATGGAGATTGTAAGATCTTCTACTCCTTGGTCTGTACGAGAAGCATTGAGAGAGGCAGTGCACATAGTTCTAACTAAAGACGTACAGGCACTGAAAGACTTTGTTGCAGATCTGGAAAAGAAATGGCTTAAACTTCCTTATCAAGATATTGCGTTTCCAAGAACCATCAATGGTGTTACTAAGTACAGTGATTCTTCCGATGTGTTTAGAAAAGGAACGCCTATACATGTTAGAGGTGCTTTGATTCATAATAATTTAATCAAACAAAAGAAGCTAGAGATGAAGTACCAATACATATTGGAAGGAGATAAGGCTAAGTTTCTTTATTTGAAAGAACCAAACTCTCTTGGCAGTCATGTGATTACATTTCGCGGTGAGATCCCTCCAGAATTCCAAGCAGAGAGATTTGTTGACTATGAAACTATGTTTGAAAAGGCGTTCTTAGAGCCCCTTAACTCTCTTGTTAACACTGTTGGATGGCAAGTAAAAGAACAAGCGACTTTAGAAGGATTGTTTATATGAACTGTTCGTTTATTAAATTAGATGAGGCACATTACTATTTAAAAATTACTAATTTGTTCAATGAAAATGAACTTTCAGAAATATGGAAAGAGCTTGATTTTATATTAGATCCATCTAAACTTTCTAATGATACCTCAACTGCTAAAGATAAAAATGGTAATTTGAAAGCACACAAAAATGGAGTTTTTATAGAATCCATTTTTAAAGATAGAAAATATTCTAATATTTTAAGATGTTATAAAAAACATTTGGATATTAAACTTTTTGAACTTACTAGTGAACACTCTTATTACTGGTCATTACTTGGCAGAACTACACACGACACAACCCTACTCAATTATTATCAAAATGGAGACTATTATGATGAGCACACAGACAACGCAATATTTTCACAAATAATTTTCTTAAATAAAGAACCTAAGAGATTTACCGGTGGTAATTTAGTTTTTACAAAGTTTAATGAAATTATAGCTCCTGAAAATAATTCATTAGTTATTTTTCCTTCATTTTTTAGTCACAAAGTAGAAACTACTTACCTTTTAGAAGAAAATAATTTAAATTATAGTTACTGTGGATATGGCAGAATTTCTCTAGTAACATTTTATACCAACCTGGAATGATAAACATGAAAAAATTTATTCTCACATTACTTTTTTTACCATCGGTTGTATTTGCACAAGCATACGAATTCCCAATTACCAGAATTATCGATGGTGATACGGTAGAGTTTCAAGCAACTTTTCTACCACAGCCTTTGAAGCCTCTATTGAAACTTAGGGTTTGGGGTGTTGATACACCAGAAAAGGCACCTAGAGCTCAGTGTCCTCAAGAGGCACAATGGGGTGAGATGGCAACTAATCTTACAAAACAATTAGTGTTGAAATCTACTAAGAGACAGATTATAATCAAGGATTGGGATAAGTTTGGTGGCAGGGTGCTTGGAGATCTTTATCTCGACGGCGTCAGTCTCAGAGATTCGTTAATCAAAGCAAACTTAGCTCGCGAGTACTACGGAGAAGCTAAACAATCGTGGTGTAATTGAAGAGGTGAAATATGTCTTTGTTATTGGATAAGTTGAAGAAGAACACTACAATTAAAGATACCGATATTCTTTCTAAGTCAAAGTTCTTTAATTCTAAAGATATGATACAAACGACAGTGCCTATGATTAATGTGGCACTGTCTGGTAAACTTGATGGAGGTTTGACACCAGGCCTTACTGTTTTTGCTGGACCATCTAAACATTTTAAAACTGCGTTTGCTTTATTGTTAGCAAAATCATATCTGGAGAAATATGATGACGCTGTTGTATTATTTTACGATTCTGAATTTGGTAGCCCTCAGTCTTACTTCGATTCTTTTGGTATTGATACGGAGCGTGTTCTCCATACACCTATTACGGATATTGAGCAACTTAAACATGATGCTATGGCTCAGCTTAATAATCTTGAGCGTGGTGATCATCTTATCATTATCGTGGATTCTGTTGGTAACCTAGCTTCGCGTAAAGAAGTAGAAGATGCAATTGATGGTAAGTCTGTTGCAGATATGTCGAGAGCAAAACAGTTGAAATCATTATTCAGAATGGTTACACCGCATCTTACTCTCAAAGACATTCCAATGGTCGTAGTTAATCACACATACAAAGAGATTGGTTTGTATCCTAAAGATATTGTTTCAGGAGGCACAGGTGTCTATTACTCAGCAGACAACATCTACATCATTGGAAGACAGCAAGAAAAAGAAGGAACAGAAATTACAGGATACAACTTCATCATCAACGTTGAAAAGTCAAGGCACGTTAAAGAGAAGACTAAAATCCCTGTGGAAGTTTCTTATGAAGGTGGAATCAGTAAATGGTCCGGTCTGCTAGATGTAGCTATGGAAGGTGGTTTTGTCGTTAAGCCTTCCAATGGTTGGTACAGCAAAGCTGGTGAAGACCAAAAGTATCGTATCAAAGACACATACACAAAAGAATTTTGGTTACCAATTCTATCTACTAAAGAATTCCAATCTTTTATTGAAAGCAAGTATAAATCTGCTAGTGGTGGTATGTTGAATGATGATATCAACGACATCGACATCGATGAGGAATACAAAAATGCTGAGGAATGACCTTTACAAACCCTGGTTTGCTAGTGAAAAGGACTGGGGGTTTGAAATTATAGATGGTCAATTCAGTGGTGTCATTGTGCAAATTGAGAAGGTAGAGTTTGTAGAGACAGATGGTGGTAATTTAGAAGCAGAATATCATATTGTTAGTAAGCCTGAGATCATTTCTGAAGAAGATGTAAAGGGTGATCTCTTTGAAGCTGTTTTCCAAAATATTATTGTAGATATTATTAAAGAGGCTGTAGAGGATTATGAACAAAATCGAAACAACAATACTAAGGAATCTAGTTCATGATGAAGACTACATGCGTAAGGTCATTCCTTTTTTAAAGGATGAATATTTTCTTGACAATAGCGAAAAAGTAGTATTTAAATTAATATCAGAGTTTGTAAAAAAATACAACAAGTCCCCTAACCTCGAAGCGCTTGAAATTTCTCTGCAAGATTCTAACCTTGCTGAAAATCAATACAAGGATTCAGTTGATGTTATTAAACTGATTTCTTCAGAGGACAAAACAAACAAAGAATGGCTCTTGGATGAAACCGAGAAGTTCTGTAAAGACAAAGCCATTTACAATGCTATTCTAAAATCTATTGGAATTATTGATGGAAAAGACAAACAATATAACAAGGAGGGAATTCCTTCGCTCCTTCAAGAAGCCTTGGGTGTTTGTTTTGATCATTCTGTTGGTCATGATTATGTAGATGATGCTGATTCAAGATACGAATTCTATCATAGAAAAGAAACAAGAATTCCATTCGATCTTGACCTCTTCAATAAAATTACACAAGGTGGTCTTCCCAATAAGACTCTCAACATCATTCTTGCTGGTACTGGCGTTGGTAAGTCTCTTTTCATGTGTCATATGGCTGCTAGTACGCTAGCTCAAGGCAAGAATGTCCTCTATATCACGATGGAAATGGCTGAGGAGAAGATTGCAGAGCGTTTGGATGCAAACCTCTTAAACATCGAATTAGACCAGATTAAAGACCTATCTAAACCGATGTTTGATAAGAGGATGGAAAAGCTCACACAGCGAACTATTGGCAAATTGATCGTAAAAGAGTACCCTACTGCTTCAGCGCATGTTGGCCACTTTAAAAACTTACTTAATGAACTTTCCTTGAAAAGGCAATTCAAGCCAGATATAATTTTCATTGATTATCTAAATATCTGCGCTTCGTCGAGATTCAAACCGGGAGGGTCAGTTAATTCGTATACGTTTGTTAAAGCCATTGCTGAAGAGTTACGTGGTCTTGCTGTAGAATTTAATGTTCCTGTCGTTTCAGCAACTCAGACAACTAGATCTGGATATTCTAATACTGATGTTGACCTGACAGACACATCCGAATCGTTCGGGTTACCAGCCACAGCAGACTTTATGTTTGCACTCATTAGTACAGAAGAACTCGAACAACTCAATCAGTTGATGGTGAAACAACTAAAGAACAGATATAACGATCCTACACAACACAAGAGGTTTATGATTGGTGTTGATAGAGCTAAGATGCGTCTCTATGATGTAGAGAGCTCGGCTCAGCACGATATTGTAGACTCTGGTATGAATTTTGAGGAAGAAGAACTAGATCAGTTTTCTTTTGGTAAAATGTTTAAGAAAAATGATTTCTCCGGCATAAAAATCTAAGGAGGGATTATGTATCTTTCAGAAAAAATAAATGCTGCTTTGGAAGAAAAGAAGCATAAGTTTGTTGGGGTTAATGGCTATTATAAAATAATATATAACCTCAATAGAACACTAGGTTCAAAAGACTTAAAATTTAAGCACGAGTCTTTTAGTGAATTTGATGAGGAATCTTATTCCATTGCAGGTCTTTATGATATGACAACGGATGTAAGATATGTTATCATTAATTTTTCAGACAAAAGTATAGACTTTGACTTACCCGAAGAGGGCTGGGAAGATTTTAAGTTTTATCTTTCACAGGTAATTCAACATGAAACAATTCATAAAGATCAATGGCAGTATCGAGACAGAGATGAAGATCCTGTAAAATTAGACTTCAGAAATCTTACGGGTACAAAAGAAGAAGAAAGAAGTTACTTGTCGGATCTAGATGAAATAGATGCATATGGTCACGACATTGCAATGGAAATAAAATATTTTTATCCTAAAAAAAATCCCTATGATGTATTGAAGCATATCAGCAAAACAAGAAAACTTTGTTCTTATAATTACTATAAAAGAATTTTTCGTGGTTGTGACTGGTCTTTGATCAGAAACAAACTTTTACTTAAAACTTTTAAATGGATGCCTCATGCCTGAATGGTTAGATGTAGTACAGCTTGTTTGGTTAGTTGGTGCGTGTTTTCTTTGCTATCTGTCTGGCAAGAATGCAGGAATTCGAGACACAATCCATGTTCTGATGGATAATGGAATAGTTACAAAAGAAGATCTTCACAAACTTGATAAGAAGTTACAGGAAAATGATGTTGACTAATATTAAGGTTTGAAGTATATTAATGGTTCTGGTGCAGTAAATTGTGTTGTTAATTAAACTATGAAAGGAAGTACAAATGTCTCTTCAGACTAAAACTTTGAATGTTCTCCGCTCCGGCAAGCAGTTCACCGCTGGTCAAATTGCTGGCCTCTTCAACAGCACCGAAGGTTCGGTTGCTGCTCGTATCTCCGAGCTCCGTGCTCAGGGCTATGCAATCTACAGCAACAAGGCTAAGAACGGCAAGACCGCTTATCGCCTTGGCACACCTTCGCGTGCTATGGTTGCTGCTGCTTTCGCTACTGCTGGAAGCCAAGTCTTCAACTAAAGCTGTGAAGCTTCAGTCACGAACCCGCCCATGAGGCGGGTTTTTTTATAAATAAAACATATGGCTTTTATAAATAAACATATAAATTTTTTTAGGAGTTAATATGTCGGACGAGTTAATAGAATCAGTTTCTGGTGATCCAGTTCAATATCACACCAGAATGATAAAGTTTCATGATAACAGAAGAGATTACAATGATGACTTACAGAACGCTATACCAGATCATGACCCTGGTGATTTGAGCCCATACAGTGCTCATGTCCACGAAAAAGAATATGAACGTCATGAAAATGCATCGGATTTACATCAAATGGCTCTTAATGCTCATAAAAGAAAATCTCCAGATGCTATGAAATTATCACAAAAAGCATTTAATGCATCTGCTTCAAAAAGATTCAAAATACCAACCTCTAAACCTCCTAAAATGTATCAAAAGTTTGGTGAAGTTCATAAATTTCATAGAAATGCTGCTGCGAGAACAACTAGTTCAAACAAATTAGTAGAAGCAGCAGTTGATTTTCTTTCAAGAGATACATCTACAAAACAAAGCTTAAACGAACAATCAGCAAGAAGAATTGTTGATAGAGATCTTGAAGACGATGAACTTGAATATTGATTCTTACTGAAATCTATAAAGTCTACGAAAGAACCCGCCCTTGTGGCGGGTTTTTTTATAAATAGGACATATCTAACTACAGGCTTTTTATGTTATCGTTTAAATCATTTCTTAAAGAATCATACCTAATTGAATATTTAACTGATACTCAGCGAGAAAAGTTTGCTAAGGTAAAAATGACGCCCGAAGCTAGATCTTCTACAGATCACTTCTTTGGTGTGGGTAATGATCATGTTCGTGAAGAAATTAAAGGACAGGATGAAGAGAATAAGTCCGAGGTTCATAAAAAGATTGAGCAACATCTAGGTACCCAAATTGATGTTAATAGCTACAAAAAAGGCACTACCAAAGACAAATATGGCCGTGAGGTAAAGATAGGTAAAGTTATACAAGATGACAAGCTTCGTAATGAATTTGCTAATGATAGTACAAGAGCTGGTGTGAAGTCCAGTCATGGTCACTACTGTACAATAGTTAGAGGTACCGAAGTTGCTGGTCAAACCAATTCAGCCCCTAATGCTGAACACCCTCAAGGTCATTCTTGGGGAGACGAGAGCTGTAAAAATGTTGATAATGGATCAAATAAAAAGTATCTTAAGCATGAAATAAAACACGGCACTGTGGTAGCCCGTGTACATGATAGTTCTGGTAAGGAAATCTATAGAGCAACTCTTCAACCTTATCATAACGATCAAGGACATACTGCGTATAAATTAAATGGAGAGTATGGTATAAAGCATAGCAATTTTACAAAACACGCGCATGATGTAGCTAATAGACTTTCAGGTGAACATAAAGGTGGTTCAATTGCATATAAAATTAACCCTAATGTATATGATCATGAAGGATCCAATTTTATGTTCCACCCCAAAACTACTAAAGAGCATCTTGATACAGCAATAAGAGATAAGAATCCTAAAGTTCGTCGAGATGTAATTAGACACCCTAAAGTCACTAAAGAGCATCTAGATTTAGCAATGAAAGATGAAGACCCCGACATTCGTGAAGCCGTTATTAATCATCCTAAATCTACTAAACATCATCTAGATTTAGGAATGAAAGATGAATCCTTCCGTGTTCGTCGAAGTGTAATTAATCATCCTAATTCTACTAAAGAGCATATAGATGCAGGAATAAAAGATAAGGACGTTTTTGTTCGTGAAGCCGTAATGTATCATCCCAAAGCCACCCAAGAGCATATTAATTTAGGAATAAAAGACCCTAGTTTTACTGTTCGTGTGGCTGCTATGAATCACCCTAAAGCTACTAAAGAGCACCTTGATTTAGGAATGAAAGATGATAACCCTGCCATACGAGCAGCTGTTGTAAAGCACCCTAACGCTACTAAAGAGCATATAGAAGCAGGTCTAAAAGATGAAAGTCCTTATGTTCGGGACGTAGCAAAAAAACGTTCAGCAGCCAAAGCTTAACATATAACTAATTCTATAAATCTAAAAAGAACCCGTCCTTGAGGCGGGTTTTTTATTGACTAAATATTATTAAAATTTTTAAGGATATGTATGTCCAGTCTAGGTGGCAACGAAATTTACAAGAGGCCAGGCAGAGTTGATATTTTCATTAAAAAAATAGAAAATGGCGATGCTTTTGAAAGAGTCTCGGGTAGTCCTGTAGTCTTAAAAAAAGATCCTTTAGTTTACTCTTCTCTTAGAACAAACAAAAGTGTTGCTTCAATTATTCTCCAATCTATCACTGGCGAACCAATCAAATTTACTCAGTTAAAAAAAACAAAGGAGTTTGGCGGTGGTGGTGGCAGTGGAGCTGGTTCTGATGCTACAGCCTTGAACGAATCAGCACAAGCTGTATTTGCAGCAGCAAGATGGTTAAATAAAAAAGGTAACAATTTGCCAGGTGAAATGTCTTTTTACAATGATATGATTTTTGAAGAAGCTAGTAAAAGTTATGATGTAACTAATACTTTAGATCAGATAAAAACATTAGATGATTCGTGGATACAATCTTCAGTAAAAGGTGCAGCTAAATTGTATTCACTTTACAGATCTAAAAAATATACTTTTCACAGACAAAGTGCATGGGTCAAGTCATTAGAAAAGCATTGGGATCAACTTAACAAAAATGCTGATAGACCATTTTCAGATATTAATAAATGGAGTCCAGCTGACATTTATCTTGTGTCAGACGCAGGAAAAAGAGTAGACTTACTTAAAACTACAAGTTTAGTCGAATTAAACAACATGTTACTTTCTAATTATAGAAGCAAAGACATCATTGGTGTTTCTCTTAAAAAAATAACTAACCAAGGTACGACTATCGTGACTGGGAAACAGATCGGAAGAGCACACGTCTGAACTCCAGTCACTCCGCGAAATCTCGTATGCCGTCTTCTGCTTGAA
>OGWB01000020.1_pt1 | contig 20806 bp, 33 predicted proteins | sample 1575961 | NCBI WGS metagenome assembly OGWB01 (sample SAMN07581556, study PRJEB24739) | freshwater metagenome | place: Singapore | collected 2015-04 | reverse complement strand
CCGCATCATATGGTTGTTCCACATTGGAGTAATCATCTTGAGTCACAACACCTTCCAGTGCATGAGTTTCGATGAGGTAAGACTGAGAAGACCGGGTGATTGGATCAGCCCGGCGAGCTTCAGCCCGTCCACCAATGAGGTCATCATTCAAGCGGAGATGGTTGTTGCCATATGCGCCGATGAGACCAGACTTTTGTTTCACAGACAGGGTTGGAAGAACCTTGTCTGCAATGTATCCTTGGGGAAAGATCCCGTTGGAAACATTGGTCAGCAGTTTGTCAACAATTGCTTTTGTTTGAGCCATTGTATCAGTTTCCTTTCAATTAAGCGTTAAGTTGGTGAAGGTCAATGATGATCGGAATGATGTCACCCGACACACCAGCGTCTTGTTGAGATCCAATTGCCCATTCACCGGCAACAGCGACCCGGGCCACACCGTTTGCGGCAGAAGCCACAGATGCACCAAGGGTGGACATGGTGGTTCCAATTTTAACCTTAGCACCACCTTGGGTGGCAACTTCGGCAATCTCACCGCTGTTTGGGTTGTTCATCAGAACTCCAAGGGGCTTCTCAGCGTTTCCGCAAAGAACAATGGTGTCATTGTCTGCACCGAACTTCACCAACTTATATTGATGAGTGGTCAGGTCAGCACCGGCCTTGAATGCTTGAATCTTCGGTTGAAGATATACTTGAGACATTCTTTTTTCCTCCTAGTTATTTGCTGAGTTTTTCAGCAAGTTTGTTGTTGTTTTTCAGCACTTGGGAAATGGCTTCCTTCATGCTGATCTTCTTTTCTTCACTCAGCTTTTTGGCCAGTGACAGAACTTCTTCTTGAGCATCCCCAGACTCAACCGGGGGCTTGGAAGCATGGCCGGCTTCGGACAGCTTCACAGGAACAGACTTTTCAATGAATGCCTTCATGTCACCAGATACAAAAGCTTCCCTTTGTGCTTCAACAGCCTTGCCTTCAGACAGAAGAACAGAGAACTCAGCGGTCTTCTCAGCAAGGGTCAGCTTGCCCTTGAGTTCAGCAAGTTCTTTCTTTGCCGAAGCAAGTTCAACTTCCAACTCGGGAGCTTCTGGGGCTTCCGGCTGTTCAGGCATGGACTTGGCTTCCATGGCTTTTTTGAGCATTTCCAACATCTGGTCAACACTCATCCCGGGTGCGGCATCTGCCAGTTTTTTCATGTCAGCACACATGGTCTCCATGTCTGCACACTTCTTTTCCATTTCAGCACACTTGGCTTCCATGGCCATCATCTTCTCTTCCATCTGTTTGTCTCCTTCTGAAAGTTTTCCTTTTCGTTCCATGTCCAATGCAATTGCAACAGCCTGTTCTTGAGGATAACCCTCTTTCACAAGCTTGCTGATCTTCTCAGACACAGGGTCTTTTTCTTTTTCTGCCAGTTGAATCACTGACTCCATCCGCTTAATGACTGGCCTGTTGGTCAATCCTGCACCCAGCAGAACACAGCCAAACTTTTGCAAAGTCTCGTTGTCTTGATATTCGGTGTCAAAGTCAGCCGACACATAGCCAAACTCTTTATCACCAAGGATCTTCTCACCCTTTGGTGTCATCTCGATGTCAGCCCACAATTCATTGCCATCATCGGCAAGCCACAGCCTCTTGAACCAACCGGCGGCCACATCATCGGATTCATGCTTATAGTCCAATGCCGGGATCACACCCCGAACACCCTCAGAGAAGTTCTTCACCATCTGGGCCAACATGGGCTTGGTGATCTCAAACCGCCCATACCGGGGATCAGAGAATGCCCCGGTCCTGAGAATCTGCATTGACCGGAGTCTTTCTTCATCTCCAAGAAGGGCCAATCCATCTCCCCCGAGAATGAACTTGGTCATCTTGATCTTGTATCCACTAGACATGATTCAATCCTTTCACTTTTGTTTGGAAGGTTCAATTCAGTTTATTTTGACAGTCAGACAAGATCCCCAACTTTTTCATCTGACCAGAACTTGCAAGACCAAAACTTGGCCTTCCACTTTGGCCCGGGATCAACATCACAACCATGTCTTGCCCGGAAGTTTTTCCTTCTATCGGGATCATCTCGCTTGATGTCCATGTTGGGATCACCGAAGCGAACAAGAACCACATTGCCTTTGTCATTCTTGACATAGACTCCAAACTTCTTTGGGCCTTCCGGGGTGCGGAAAGGATTTTCAAGTTCCACTTGCCGGCCTTGGTATTCTGCCAACTCGAAGCCCGGGCCTTCAGACAGAACCAATTGGGACTGTGCCTTCTTGGACAGCTTGGGTGCCCCTGTGATCTCAGGGTTGTCCCGGGTCTCGGAAGTGTTCACTTGCATGAAGGATCGGCAGTTGAAATGAAGGGGTGGAGTGTACTTTTTGAAGTCTGGATCTTCCGGGTCAAAGGTTGATCCGTCCAATTCGGAACATAATTCTGTGGTGGCATCATCATCAACAGCCACAAAGGTGTGGGAGATGATGTCAATGCCAGTCTCTTCACTGAATCTTTGAGCGGCTTGATCCAAGGTCTCATTGACAATCTGGGAAGCTTGGACATCGGGGCCAGCCACAGTCATTGGCCCATTGATGGCCTTCATTGCGGCATCATCCATGTCTTGCTCAAGTTGGTCATCATCGGCATATGACAGGGAAGATTGATATTGGAGATCCATTGCCTTGATGATGTCGTTCTTCTGGGTCTCACTGAAGACTTCAGCCTTGGCACTGTTGGCCTGTCTCTGATCAAAGCTGAGATAATCGTTCAGGATTCCATTCACCCGGTCAGAGACCCGGCCAAGATTGGAGATGGCATCATCAATTTCGGTGGGGCTTTGTGCCCCGTTCAGGAGTTCCAAAGCCTTCTCGAAGTCATTGATGGCCCCATCCACCCTCTTCAGCTTGGTGGAGGCAAGCCGGAACTCGGACAGCTTCCTTCCAGACCTCTTGAATGCCTTTTCCTGAAGGTCTGTGGCCTTGATTGATGCAATCCCATAGGCCACCCGAAGTGCGCTTAAATAGGCACCCAGACCCGGCACACTAGCATTCAATGGTGCCTTGATCTGATTGACCTCATTGGACTTGGCCTTTTGGATCATGATGGCCCGGGAATACTTTTGAGCGAACATTGGCAGAATGCCCCGGCCAAGGGATCGGATCTGTCTTGAGGCATCCCGGATCAGTTGGGCTTCAGGGTGATCTTTTCTGGTCTTTTTTTTTTCGGCCAAGGTCTTGGGTGCTGGGGTCACAGGTTCAGGTGGAAGGTTCAGATCCGACTCCGGGGCTTCCGAGACTGGAGGCAACTTCAGCTTCTCCCGGAGATTCTTTTCAAGATCCAAGTCAGCCTTGATTGCCCCGGTTGAGATGAAGCCATTCACCATGTTGGCCCATGCTTCATTGGCCCGGTGTTCAAGGCCATCACACTTCAGATCAACAAGAACCTTGGTGTGGCCGAAGTTCATCTGGACTAGGGGCTTGAAGATCTTCCGTTCAAACTGTTCCGCAATGTGATCCGCAATGTATTGGATGGTTTGAGAGAAGAAGTCAGACAGAGACCCGGCAAGGGCAAGAGATCCGGCCCCGTTCTGGCCCAAAAGAAGGAAGCTTGCCAAGATGCTGTTCACCATCTCTTGGTTCTCGGCATTGATTGCGGCCCGGATCTTCTCCACATCCACAGAGACATTGTTGAAGGAAAGCTTGAACCCTTCCGGGAGAATCAGATAATTGGTGGCCCCGGAAGTGTAACAGGCAAGGGCTTTCTTTGCCGCCGCCATCTCGGGCTTCCCTTCCGTCCCTTCAGGCACAGTCAGGACAGCGGTTGGCACAGCGAACTTTTCAATCCCAATGGAAAGCTTCTTCAGGAACTCATTCTTCCTGAACCAAGGCCCATAACAAGCCCGGAGAACGGAGACTCCTTCAAAGTTGTCACCTTCCCGTTCAGGGGAGAAATAAAGAATGAACCGGGCATCAAGTTCATATGCCCCACCCTCGTCACCATAGGCAATTTGAGTGATGGTGGAGAGATCCCGGGACTCATTCAAATTCCATCTTTCAATGGTGCGCTGTGACCGATAGCCAAGAGACTTCAACCCGTTATATCCACCAAGTTCAGAGTCAGATTTCACAGCATGGGTGATGTCAAAGATCGAATATCCAAAGTCGATGCAAGTCAGGATCTCACCCAGAAGTTGGGTGAAAGACTTGTTCAGGTCTTCAAATAGGATCTTCTCGAAAAGCTTCTTTTGAAGTTCCGCTTCTTCGGACTTCTCCCGGACAGAGATTGTCCATGGGGAAGACTTGAGTGGAAGCTTGATGGCATTCAGAACCATTCTGATGTTGGCATCAGATCGTCGCATCATGTCCACCTTGTCGGCCCATTCTTTGCCTTGAAGGTCTTTCAGGTACTCTTCCGATAAATAACCAGCATAGATCTCAGTGCCGGGTGTCCCGATCTCAAGAACTTTGACCTCCACACCCCGGACATTCTTTGTCTCAGTTGGAGTTGGTTGCGGATTGTTCCCGGATCGGCCAAGTAAAAGATTCAGAAGTCCCATGAGTCAACCTTACCAATCAATTTTGCCATTATCAAACCCAGAAGGTTGAAAGTCTGTGAAGCTGTCAGAGAACTTTGCAACTCCTGAAGAAAGCAACCATTGGATTGCTTGGGTCTCGGCATCCACACTGTCATCATTCTTCACATTGGGGAATCCCACCACTTCATCAATGTGTTGGCCGATCCAAGGGGCAATGAGTGGGTGGGGATAAAAGATGTTTCCAGCTTCATAGTAGGGTTGGCATGAGGCAAGCCGGGAAGCCTTGGATGATGTGGGAACCACCGGAATGATGCCACCGATTTCTTTTCTCAGGGAGTCAATCACAGCTTGGCCATTGGCCTTGGCCTCGATCAGCTTGGCGTTCACCTTGGGATGCTTGGCCACAAGCCGCTTGAATTGGGCAATGGTCTCCGGGAAGTCCCATTGGCCCCTGATCTTGTCGATGAGGTACACACTGGAACCCCTCTTGCCATAGACAGCCCCAACCACAAAGTCAGCACTTTTCTTTTCGCTTCCAAAGGTCATGTCCCAACTCATGCAAATCTTCTCGAAGTGATCCGGGGTGATGTCATAAGACTTGAGCCATGAGGCCCGGACGAACTGGCCTTCATCTGGAGTTGGGTTCTGTTGGTACAGGGCAGAGAATTGGAAAGATCCAAGGGATGTCTTGGTGATGGCCATCCACCTTTCATCATACTTTTCAGGCCACAGGGCTTGGCCGATCTCCCGGGGATCATCCGGATGTGGAGTCTCAAGGATGGCCGGGAAGTTGATCACCTCCCAAGAATCTGCAAACTCCCCACCCTTTGATTGCATCTGAAGCAGAAGCCCGGCCAAGTCGTCTTCATGCCATCGGGTCTGGATGATTAGAATCCCAGCATCTTTTTCTTGCCGGGTGTACAGCGTCGAGGTGTACCACTCAAAGACTTTCTTTCTGATGGTGGGGCTTTTGGCTTCCTCATAATTCTTGAATGGGTCATCCACAATCAGGAAGTCACCACCCAATCCAGTGATTGCCCCACCCACACCAGCGCACCGATAGAAGCCCCCCTCTTCCACAATCTCAAAGATGTCATTGTTCCGAAGCCATGACTTTGTGGTTCTGACATTGGAGCCATTTAGCTTGGTTCTGGGGAATAGTTCTTGGAACTTGGGTTCATCAATGATCCGTTGCACATCCCGGTTGAAGCTTGAGGCAAGTTCAGCGGCATAGGAAGTGGCAATGATCTTGGCCCGGGGATTGCGCCCCAGAAGCCAAGCCGGGAATCTCCGGGAGGTCAATTCAGACTTCCCATGTCTGGGTGGCATGAAGACCATGAGTCTTTTGATCTTGCCATCAGCAAAGTCTTGAAGCTTCTGGATCAGCCGGAGATGGTGCCAATTGAACTCGTAATCCGGTTTGGTCAGCCGGATGAAGTGCTTGAAAGACTTCTTTGCAAGGGCAGAATAAAAGGCCCGGATCTCGGCTTCATTCATTCAATCTCTTTTGGCTTGTTCAGAATGGCTTCAATTGCTTCCAGATCTTGGAGTGGCAGAGACTCGAAGTCTCTCTTGGCCACCACTTCAATGGGCTTGCCTTCAGCCCCGGTGACTTGGTTCTGGACCGGGATCAACTTAGCCGACAACCTATAGAACTCAGTTGGGTTGGCCTTGGCCCATTCCAAAAGGTTCACATTGGGATCTTTCTGGATCATCCGAAAGACCAGCGCAAACCATTCTTTCACTTCCCGGGTTGTCTTGTTTGGTGTGCCTTTCTTTCGGCCACCGAATCTTTCACCCATACCTGTTGCCTATTTTGACCTAGTTTAGCTTTCTGTGGCAACAGGTTCTTCTTTTTCCACCGGGAATGGAACATCGAAGTGCCGGACCTTGTAAAGCTTCATCATGAAGGTGGTTCTGTTGATTCTCAGCAACCGGGCGGCGGCAGAATAATTGCCACCACACTTCTTGATTGATTCAAGGATCAGGGCAACTTCCAGTTGATCGAGCATCTCATAAAGATCAAGATCAGCCTTTTGCATGAAGTCAAGGTTCAGGGTGTGTTGTTTCGGTACCAGATATTTTCTCGCCATGGTGTCAGGATTGACTTTTCCCGTTCTATAATCAAGTGAAAAAGTTTGTCTTTTTTTTGGTGCCACAATAGACTTGGAAGAGTTCTTCTTTGGTTCCCCATGTTTTGTGTTGTGGGGGGAAGCCTCAAGGTCCAACTGACTTGGGGCTTTTTTCTTTTTGGTCTTCATCTTTCAATCCTTTCAAGAAGCCCCGGGAATCCACTCCATGCTTCATCCCGGGGTCAGTGTGTGCGGACGGGGGTCAAAATCCATGTAGGTGAAGAAGGATCTGAAAGGCAGTTCTTACTTGGAGCGGAACCACTCCATTGCCCAAGCACTTAATTCTGTGACTCCTGTTTGGTATCCCATTAGCCACTCGACCCATTCCGGGTTCAACTGACCAGAAGTCTGATTCAAACTCATTGCCGCCATTGATGCTAGGTTTGGAGTCTTTCTGTTCCGTTCCGCTGGACAGTCCGTCATGTTGGTCTTTGGTGTTGGCCACAGTTGTGGATGCTTCACTTGTGTGACAAGACTGATCTGATGGTTCCCTGTCAAAGCAGTTTCCAAACTCATTGGCCCCCTTGCTGAGTCGTTGGCGTTTGGAGTGGCCCAAAGTCTCGCTTGACCCAAAAGACTCAATTTGATTGTTCCATTGCGCTGGTTGTGGTGGGTTCTGGACTTGTCTTGGACTGTTGGAGTTTGCCAGAAGAAACCATCTTTCTCTTTTGTGGGGTGCGCCAACTTCTGAAGCTGATAGCATTGTCCATCGACAATCAAAGCCGATCTTGGACAGTTCATTGACGACAGTGTGGAGACCTCTTGTCCTGATGGCCGGGACATTCTCCAGAAAAAGGAACCTTGGTCTGAGGTCTCTTGCAAGTCTGACAATCTCGAAAAATAATCCGCTTCGGCTTCCAGCCAGTCCCTTTCCATGCCCTGCAACACTGAGGTCTTGGCATGGGAATCCACCGCTGATGATGTCGATTCTTGGCAACAAGTCTGGGGTGAGTGTTGTGACATCGTCCCAGATCGGGGCGGCATCAATCTGACCCTTTGACATTCGGGACAACAAAACGCCTTGAGCGTATCGTTCCCTTTCACAATAGGTGACTGTCCTGACCCAAGGGTCAAGTGCTTGTGAGATTCCCCCAATTCCGCTAAAAAGATCCAACCCATTAAGCTTCTCCATCTTCTTCTTCCCAACCACAAAATTCTTCTTCTTCTCTCATGATTTCATCCATGGCAATGCAACTTCTGCAAAACCTAGAGGAACTCCAATCAGGATGAAATCTTTGATGGCAGTCTTCACAGACAACCACTCTTGATCTGTCTATGCAACCCTCAGGGCCACATCCGCAAAACGGGGCATCTTCGCATCTATACATTGATTACTCCTTTCTTAAAGAACTTTGAAGGTTGCATTCTTCAGATTGTGCTTTGCCACCATCTTTTCAAAAGTGGTTTCAGCAGTTTCAATGGTCTTCAATCCAATGGACAACATCTGAAAGTTGGTGGAGATGAGAATTGTCACAGGGAATCCCTTGGCAATGTTTGAAGCCTTTTCTTTTGCTTCCCATTTGGCTTGTTTTTCAGCGTCTTTCTTCTTCAGAAACTCGGTCAGAAGTTGGCCGAAAAAAAGATCTGTTGTCATGTCCAAAAGAGTCTTCTCTCCATTGTATTCAAACTCAACAGGGGGAAGAGACTTGATGAATGAGACCACAGCAACTTCAACTTCATTGGAAGCAAATTGCAATTCGATTTCCCCACCCATGCCATTGTCCTTGGCTGTTCCAACTTTCTTTCCGTCCACATAAATTGTGGCATTGAATGCTTCTGAATCTTCGGACATTGAAGGGAAGTGTTTGATTGACTTAAGTTCGATTTTCATTTTGTGGCTCCTTTGTTCTGGGAAGCATGATTGCCGCCCATGAATCAATCGTATGTCAAAACCGGCAACATGACAAGCCAATTTGTTTTTTATTTTGACAGGTCTTTTTTTAATCAATTGGGTTGTCAAAAGATTGGACATGGTGTTATCCAAAAAAAGAAAGCCCGGGGATTGGCCCGGGCTGAACTCCAGAATCACCCTTGCCGGGGTGTCTGGATCGCAAGAAGGCTGGGGTTTCTCGCTTGACTAAAATCTAGCAAAAAGCCCCTACAACATCAATGCAGTTGCAACTTGAAAGGGGTTTTTTATGGCAAGAATTAACATCGAAGAAGAATGCTTCAGCCGGCTGTCAAAGTTGGTTGATCTGATCGGATGTGATGCCCGGGAAGCATTGGGCACACTGGCCTTCCTTTGGCATGATAGCCAAGACATCTTGAAGACTCATGGCACTTTTGAAGAGATTGTGGATTGGTGCCGGATCACAAAACTACCAGAATCAGAACAAACAAAGTGGATCAAAACACTTTGCAAGGCAAGGTTCATCACAGAAGTTGAACCTGATTGGTTTTTGATTCATGGAAATGAAACACAGATTGAGAACCGATTGAAACACTTGGAGAAATCCAAGAAGGGTGCGGAGTCAACCCGGAAGAAATGGGAGGAGATGAGGTCAAAAGGCAAGGGCCACAGGAAGGCCACAGGCCATGCCACAGGCCTAGCACAGGCAGACCAGTGCCAGACCACAACCAGGCTCAATACAATACAAGGCAATGCAATACAAGGCAATGCAATGCAAGACAGTACAAATCAAGATATTTCCGGTGGGGGTCAAGCCCCCACTCGGACGGGTGGTGTTGGTTCTGCAATCTGGGAAGCTTATCAGGAAGCCTACCGGGGAAGGTACGGGGTTGATCCGGTCAGGAATGCAACCACCAACAGCCAGTGTGCCGCACTTGCCAAGAGACTTGGGGAATCGGCTGTTGAGGTGGTGAAGTTTTACCTGACACACAATGATGGTTATTACCTGAGAAGCCAACACCCCATTGGGCTGTGTCTTGCCCAAGCGGAGTCTTTGCACACCCAATGGCAAAGGGGGGTTGCGGTCACAGCCAATCAGGTCAGACAGTTTGAGAATCAACACACAACCAAGTCAGCCGTTGAAGAGGCACTTGAGATCATGAACCGGAGGAATGAACAATGAACACCAAACAAGAACAGGTTGCGCTTTATGGTCAGCTTGCTTTGATCTATGGCAAACAACTCACCCCCCAAGCCTTGGTCATGATGGTGGATGCCTTGGAGGATCTCCCGGCCCGGGCAGTGATCGAAGTCATGAAGGGGTGGGTGAAGAAGCAAAAGCACTTTCCCATGCCATCGGACATTCGGGAAGCATTGGCCCCCAGCACAGACAGTGCCGATGATGGAAGGGATATTGCGTCCATGGTGATCAAGGCTGTGTCCCGGTTTGGATCATACCAGTCCGAAGAGGCGAAGAAGGCAATTGGTGAAGTAGGCTGGGAGTGTGTGCAAAGAATGGGTGGGTGGAAGACCTTCTGTTCCGAACTCACCGAAGACAACAAGGGCATCATGAATGCACAGATCCGGGACTTGGCCATGACCCTGAAGAAGAAGGCAATGAATGGCACCCTTCATCAGCCCCAGAACTTCCCCACCCCCATTGCATCTCAGGATGTGCGGAAGTTGATCGGTGACTTCACCAAGAAGGGTGGTGTGTGATGACATTCAATCCGGCTTGCACCTTTTGCAAAAATACGGGTTGGGTTGTGGCAAGGCACCACACCCTGATTGGTGTCTACGGGTTCCGGTGTGCCTGTTCCGCCGGCAATCGGTATTCCATGAAGATTCCGGTCTGGGGTTCCAAGTATGCCGAGACCTTCACCCCGGATGCTGAAGGCATGGCCCCGGTCATGGTGCGGCGGCATGAACCAGAACCCAAGAAGGAACCTGTGAAGTTCAAGACAGACTTCAAGTCCCGGGCATTTCAAGCCCAAGACTTGGATGATGAAGATGTGCCTTTTTAGTTGTTGCCACATTCAACCCAATCAGTTATTTTTTCCAAAACAATGAAAGGAACCACAATGAGCTATATTCAGACCATTGGCCACCTCAAGGCTGTTCTCGAAGCAAACAAAATCCCAGACAATGCCCCGGTGTTTTTTTACTACCAAAGCCCTGAAGGGGCTGGGTTGAAATCAAAAACATTCGAGTGGAATGCTACTGGCATCTGCATTGAAGAAAGCGAAGAGACTGGCATTGTCCGAATTGGCTTTTTCAGTGAACATGACCCGATCATTCAAACAGTTTCCGAGAACTCGGAAAAATTGCAGTAAAACCAAAAACGAAAGGAACCACAATGACAATCAAGAAAGTAAATCTCGAACAAGGAACCCATGAATGGCTTGCATACCGGCTGAATGGCGTTGGCGGCAGTGACATTGCCTCCATCATCGAAGCGGACGGGGCTTTCAAAAACAGGAAAGAAGTTCTGATGGAGAAGCTTGGGCAGACCAAGGAACTCACAGAATACCAAAAGACCATCTTCAAAGATGGCCATGAGTGGGAATCTCTTGTCAGGGATCGGCTGAACCAACAAGGCTTCAATTTTATTCCGGCTGTTGTTGAATCAACTGTTGATCCAAGATTCTTTGCCTCACTCGATGGCATGGATGTCGAAAGGGAGATCCTTTTGGAAGTGAAGTCTGTCACCAACATGGATCGCTTCAAAGCCTATTGCGAGAACATCCCGGCCCACTATGTTGCCCAAGTCCAATGGCAGATGTTTTGCACCGGATACAATCACACCATGGTGGCCTTTGTGTGCCAAGGTGAAGTGGCTGTGAAGGAAGTGGCACCTGACTTTGATCTGCAATCAAAGCTTGTGGTGGAGGCAACAGCATTCTTGCAAGAACTCGATGGAATCAAAGCCGGAACTATGCCGGCCCCGGTGCAACAGATCAGCACACCAGACATGGAAAGGTTGTTTGCCTTGAAGTCTGCTAGTGCAGAAGCTTCAAAGGCACTAGATGCACTTGATGCACAGATCAAGGAACTTGCAGAAAAGATCCTTGCAGACCACCAAGCAACTCATGTGCAAAGCCCATTCCTCACTGTGCAATGGTGTGAAAGAGAGGGGGCTGTGGACTACAAAAAAATTCCAGAGCTTGTCAATATTGACTTGAATCAGTACCGGAAGAAGGGTACAAAATACTTGAAAGTCACTCTGAACAAACAATGAAAGGAACCACTCAGATGAATAATCAATCCGTCACCGTTATTTCAACCAACAATCAACAACTCCAAAACAACTTCAGCCAAGACAAGATTGCGCTGATCAAGAACACTGTTGCCCAAGGTGCAACAGACATGGAACTTCAACTGTTCATTGAACAGTGCAAGAGAACCGGTCTTGACCCGATCACTCGGCAGATTTATTTCATAAAAGACACCCGGGGCAAGGTCCAGATTCAGACCAGCATTGATGGCTTCCGTCTGGTGGCCGAAAGGTCTGGAAGCTATGAAGGGCAGACCCAGCCAATGTGGTGTGGCACTGATGGGATCTGGAAAGATGTTTGGCTTGCCAAGACCCCACCGGCCGCTTGCAAGGTAGGTGTGTACAAGAAAGGCTTCCGGGAAGCCCTTGTTGCTGTGGCAATCTTTGATGAGTATGCCCAAAAGAAGCATGATGGATCTCTCACCCATATGTGGGCAAAGATGCCCGGGCTGATGATTCAGAAAGTTGCCGAGAGTCTGGCACTTCGGAAGGCATTCCCCAATGACCTTTCGGGCCTGTACACTCAAGAAGAGATGGCCCAAGCCACTACAGAACCGGAAAAGAAAGAAATCAAGAATGTTGTGTTGTCTTCAACATCCATGACGATCCCCAAGGCAACACAGCCGGCAACAGCCCCCTTTGACGCACCCATTTCCCTCGGTGTGTCTGAGGGGGTTGATGTCCCACAATTCGATTCACAGCCACAGGAAGCCGGTCATGAAGAGATGCCGGCCTGTCTGACCTATGTGGTGCCATTCAGCAAGAAATACAAAGGCAAGACCCTTGAAGAGATCGGGGTTGAAGATGCGGCAAGTTTTGCGCTGTGGCTTCAGAACTCGGCAGAAGAACAGGGCAAGCCTTTGAATGGGCAAGGGCAAGAGTTCATTGCCATGACAGAAGCTTTCATCAGATTGAAAAGGGAAGCCCCCTGACTTCGGGTGGTTCCTTTGTCAGTGGGTGTGGGGTGTCTCGTAAATTGAAGCCGGGGCACCCCACCCTAAAAACAACAAGGAGATGAACAATGTTTGAAATGGATTTTGGAGAGTTCTTGTTTTGGTGTGGCATGGCAATCACTCTTGGGATGCTTGCCACCTTTGGTGGGCTTTTCGGGATTGCGCTGTTTGAGGCAGTGCGCCGGGTGTTCAGAAATGAATAGGGTCATGGCAAAGCCGGCCTGTGTCTTCCTCATGAAGCGGAATGGTGTTCCGTATCGATGGATTGTGAAGACCACAGTGAACCGGGAGAGAATTTATCTGGGATGCTTTAAGACCAAGGAAGATGCAATGAAGGCTTGGAACAAATACTTGGAGAAGAACAATGGAAAGAGAATGTGAAGTGTGCCGGTCTGAGATCATGGTCAGACTGTCATGGAAAGACCTGATTGGGTTGCTGTTGATGTTTCACCTGACCTTTTGGCCGATCTTTTTTCGGTTGGTGAACTTCCAATGAGTGAAGTCAAGCATGAGCCCGGTTGCATAATTTATATCTGCACCTGTGGTGGTGGCAAGAAATGTTGACCTTCATCATCGGTGCAGTTGTTTGTTGTGTTTTTCCTCCCATGATCTTTGGAGTCATTGGCTTTTGGATCGGTGGGATAATCGGCGGCATCATTGGCCTTGTGATTGGCCTGATGATCATGGCCGGATAATTTGCCAACAACACTCTGTTGTCTGTCCTGTCTGAGCCGAACAGGGGCAATTCGGCCAAGCTTTTGCCGGGACATGGGGTCTCGGCCCGGACTTCAACCTTGAGCAATGGGAGTCCGGCAATTATTCATTGCATGGGGCAATGATTGGCCCCGGGAGTCTAACAATCGTTACAGGTTCCCGGGGTTCTTTTTATGATCAAACCTTTTGACCAACAGCTTTTTGATGCAAACGACAAGCCAGCCCGGGAAGTGGTGAAAGCCACCTTTGCCGGATACTATGGCATTGTCTGCAATGACAACCCAGACACCTATGGACCTGATCTGGCCGGGCACCGGGGAAGTGTGTTTGAAAGTTGGATTGAAGTGGAGGTCAGACACTCATGGAAGGGGCACCAGTTCCCTTTTGACAAAGTTCACTTCCCAATGAGGAAGGCCAAGTTCTTTTCTTACAAGCCAATCATCTTTGTGATTCTCAATTCAGAGATGACCCATCTGCTGTGGTTCCGGGGTGAAGACCTTCAATGTGGTGGGGTGGAGCGGAAAAAGAACACCCGGCTGACCACAGATGAATCATTCATTGAAGTTCCACTGAGCTTTGGAACCAAGATCAGATCCTTTTTGTATTGTTCCTGATCAGATCCACTTGTTCAGCTTCAGAACCTTCCAGATCCCTTCTTCAAGTGTGTAGGTGATCCGGTGTGGGATTGGTTCATTCCATTCAAACTCGATGGCATGGATCACCTCATGGATCAGAGTCTTCATGGTCTCTGTGTCTGACATCTCAAGCTTCAGATAAATGGTCTTCTCATTGGGTTCAGCCAAGCCCAAGATGTCAGGATTGTCTTTGATGCAATCCGTCCAGACCACTTGATAAAACACCCGGCCCCTGATCTTGATCTTGGGTGGAATCTTCATGAAACAATTCTTGTTGATTGGGCAAGGTGTGTGCAACAATTAAAGTGCATGGATGCGAAAGTTGCCCTACTTCAGAAGTTGAAGGCACTTGCGTCCGATCTGGGACGGGTGCCAACCCGGGACGAGTTCCGACAGGAACATGGTGAATCCTATTCCCGGCACTTCGGTGGATTCACCCCATTCCTTCATGCCGCCGGCCTTGAGCCACACAAAAAGACCAAACCCGAAAAGTTCAAGTGGAAGCGAAGACAGATCGAAAGCTTCAAGGTCTATGAATTGGATCTGGATGCCCTGTTTGAAAAGCATGGGAACCCGGAGATCCTGAGAGTCACAGCCCAACCGGACACCCACATGAAGCACCGGGATCATCAAGCCGTTGACGCAATGATGTCTTTCCTTGAGTGGTTTAGTCCACATCTCCACATCATTGGTGGAGATTTACTGGATGCGGACGGAATCTCCCATTGGCCCCAGAATGACCTCCAGCCTCGTTCTTTCATTCCTGAGGTGGTAGAGGCAAGGAAACATCTGGATGCGCTTAAATCGAAATTGTGTGCGTCTGGTGACATTCTGTATATTGAAGGGAACCATGAAGACTGGATCAGGCAAGCCATGGTTGCCAAGATGCCCGAGTTCTTCTTTGGACTTGATGAACTAGGTTTATTGCCTGACCTGTCCAGTCTGTTGGAACTTGAAGCCCGGGGCATTCCACTCATCCCGGTCAACCAGATCTTGAAGCTTGGCAAACTCCACTTCACCCATGGCCTGTTCACCGGGCCATCAGCCCCGAAGAAGCACCTGAATCTGGTGAAGGGAAACATTTACTATTTCCACACCCATGATGTCCTGACTCACCATGAACCCAGCATGAATGGCCAGATTGAAGCGGCAAGCCTTGGGTGCCTGTGCCGGCTTGATGCCCCATTCTTGAAGGGCAGACCCAACAACTGGGTTCATGCCTTTGGAGTATTCGAAATACAACGAGACGGAACTTATTCTTTTTACTGTCCTAAGATGTTTAACGGGCAGTTTTCTTTTGCAGGAAAAATTTTTAAAAAATCCATTTAAATATCCAACAACACAGTCATTCCGTTTTCATGTTTTTCGGCATGGTAAATCTTCCCATCTTTCCGTAGCTCCAAAAGCCTTTGAGCAAGTGCAAGATCGTCTTCCATCGCCTCTACAAGTTCCGCAGTCTGTTCATCTAGTTTTCGCCAAATAGTAATCATCTCAGTCTCCCGTTGCTCTAATAGTTACATGACCCAAAGTCGTACCCGTTCCGGCTGTGCTAACTCTTGCCCGTACCCATCTAACCATGTGAAATTGGTTTGGATGACTGTGTACTGTTGCTCCAGTTACAAGAGTCAATGGCGTACCGATTGAATACCAGTTTACATTATCATCCGATCCTTCAAGCTGCATTGCACCCGGCGTACCACCACCAGCCAATGTGACTAGTAGGTTAAAACTACTACACCCATCTGCCAAAAAAACAGGTGTAACGGAGTTGAGAGTGTTAGGCAAAATTGTTCGATCAATAAAAGAACGCAACACCTGTCCGGGATCATTACTGATCAGCCTTCTTGCAATCTGACGAGTCACCGAAGGAGTGGTTCCGCCGACAGTCTGGACATACCGAACTTGATTGAATGCACCGTAGTTGATCGGAGGGCTATGGAAAGTCCCCGTTGTCGTAATGCGAGGGAAATCATAAAGTCTGAACCATGCCGCACTTCCAAGGCTTGAACTATTTGCCTCTACGCTCACATCCATGAACGCTCCAGCCCCAGAAATGGCTGTTACCTGAACAGAGAATGTCCCCGATGCTTGATAACTGAATGAACTTGGTGTTGTAGTTGTTGTCGAAGTAATCGCAGCAGAAGACACATCAGTTGTGCCAACATTGTAAAGTGAGACTCCTGATAGTGTTTCGGCTCCGAAAACATAACTTCGCTCAAGACCTTGCCCCTGTTTCAAATTACACCACATCGAAACAGTACCGCCCGTAAAGGCTGTGCTAATTCTGATGCGGAAATACCGCATATAAAGCGGCCCCTGAAAGAAGTATTCCGTCGATGCTGCGATGGTTCTAGCGGTACTAAAAACGCTTGAAGTGTTACTGTAAAAAGTTGGAATCATCCAATTTGTGCCATCGTTACTTTGTTCAACAGCAATCGCACCAGCAGTGATACCAGCAGAACCGAGAATCCTTACAACGAATTGACTAAATCCCGAAACATCCACCGGATCACTGTTAAAAATGTTGAGAAGGTTTTCGTTCAATGCCGATCTGTTCGTAGCAACAAACGATCTATCTGCCATCATTACAGGTTGACAGGCTTGTTGATCAACGGGTCGCCAAACAACCGTAGACGATAATGTGCCACCAGTGATAACCGAGCTGATCCTAGCTCTTAGCTGTCGGTAATAACCCGGTATGGCAATCATATAAACTTTGCTAGCAGAAACCGTTATTGGCTCGTTGCGATAAAACAAAGAGGTGCTTGGTACTCCAGCAATGCCTTGCCACTGTGGTTCATCGAGCAGAGCATAAGGGCAACGGACAAAATTGGTGTTGTCGTTTGTTCCTTCAATTACAAATTGACCGCCAGTGATCGCCGCACCTGCGGTAACTTGCAAAAGTAACTGTTGGTCATTTTGGGCGAGAAACGAACCAGTGGAATTATTCAATAGGTTAATTCCAACTGCACTCATGCCGCTGTAGGTACTTGCCTGTCCTGCGTATGTTGCGACCGCTTGAATGGTGTTGCCAACATTGACCGGAGATGGATACTGTGCTTCGTCAACGACAACTAACAGGCGGTCTGTGTTATTCATCGACGATGTGTCAAACTGAAGATCCAAGACAAAACTTGAAATCCAAACTCCTCCGGTTATTGTTTTTCCGGCAGGATTGTAAATCAGGGTTCCTCTATCGTAATCTAGGTTGATAATCCCAAGAATGTATTGCGGCTCAAAAGTTCCGCTAAAAGCGATGCTACTAAAGTCAATCTGCGAAGATGCTGCGTTAAAAGCGTATTCAAAAGATTCTAGGATTCTTTTCATGTTTTTATCCTATCCAAACATTAAAGCATACACCAATGCTATTTCGTCCACATAAGATTTCACAGCATTTTGTGAAGGATAAAGTGTGTTAGAAGTGCCAAGCAGGACATTGGTTGATTTATTGACAAGATCTTCCTTCAGGTTCAAGGCTGTCTGGGTGGCAGTGCTGATGGGCTTGTTCAAGTCACTGGTGTTGTCCACATTGCCAAGACCAACAAAAGCTTTGTCAATTGTTGTCCACTGGGTGTTGTAGTTAGTCCCATCAATCTTGGTCAAGGCTTGCCCAGCAGATCCACCAACAGGAACACCCGGCCCAACAATCCCATTGTCCACCTCAACAATCAGGGCTGTTGGATCTGGGCTGATTGAAACTTCAATATCAGGCTGAACTTGGTTCTCAATTTCAACCACCAAGTTTTGAGTGTCGTCAACAATGATAACCTGAAACTCATTACTCATCTTGTCACCTCAGGATCAACAATTGCCGGCCCCTTCAAGATCCTGATCCGGGTGCCGTCTGGCCTTTGCCCTTCAAGATCATACACCAAAGCCTTTGCCGGCAATGCGGAAGTGGCTGTGTCGGTCAAAACAATCTGGATCTCCCCACCAACAGCATTGGTGATATTGATTGTCGGTGAATAAAGCACAGTTGTGGAAGTGTACTTTTCCCGGATCTGCATCGAAAAAGTCCAACTTGTGAGATTCAATGGAAGCCCGGTCACCTTATCCTTCAAGGTGATGGCAATCACCCGGTCAACACCCTGTTCAATCTCCAACTCGTATGCGCCAGCACTCATCTGTTTTTCTCCAAGTCATTCACCCGGCCAATCAGTGCGTCCAGATCCCTTCTGAATTGATCCGCACTCTTTTCAACCGTCCCAAGTTGAAACACAACAAGGGTCATGTTTTTGTTTAATTCTGCAACATTGTCTGAAAGCTTGTTCAGTTGGATTGCGGCAAAACTCACCACCGTTGTGATTGCCGCCCATGCAAGCTTGTTGAAGAAGAAGTCAAAGTCCGGGTGGGCCTTTCTAAAGCTTTCTTTGTGTTCCGGCTTCTCCATCCAACAAACCCTCCAAGGTCAAGGTGTTCACAGATCCAAGTTGAATCCCATCTGATACTTTCAGACTACACCTTGGGGCAAGCCCTTTCAACTGACTTGCTTTGAAGAACACCACCTGATCAGCCTCCCGAAGCCAAACAATGAATCCGGCAGTCAATCCTGACATCTCAAAACCGACCAATGATTCAATCTGGTGGGGCTTGCAAGCAGATCTTGTGAATGTTGTGGCATCAAGAGACTTGGCATCACACAGAACCACCCGGCCATTCTTGGCAAGAATGAAGTCAAAGGGAGACTTGGCCGGCACAGCCATCTTCCCAATCCACCGGCACCCAGACGGAAGCTGTTCAAACCTGATCCCCTCCCGGGCACACCGGGCAGACAGGATGTTTTCAAACAATCGGCCAGAAGCCTTGGCCCGGGCACCCCTCAAAGTGGCTGTGGAACTTGGCACTCAAACCCCATTTCATTGAACTTCTTCCGGTCTTCCTTCTTGGACAGATCGAAATCATACTCCAAGACTTCTTCCCGGCACTTGAACAGCCCACCAACACCACAAGGCTTGGCCCTGTAATACCGAAACACTGTCCGGGGTGTTTCAATGTCGATCCGAAGCGGCCTGTCCTTTAAGAGTGGCACAATATAAGTTGCAGATGTGGCGCAACTCAGCCCTGATAGAAAACACCAAAGCATCATCCCGATCTTGGCCCTTGGCCATCTCTTCATCATAAAGTTGCCTCAGTTCCAAGACTCGATCCAATACCGCATTGGAATTGTGGAAGTTTACAAACTTCCCCACCTGAATCAACAGGTCCAAAAGCGGCCCGATCAATTCCATTATTTTTTTGAGAACTTCTTCAAGAAGTCCAACATTGATTGAAGTGCCTTCTCGGGCTGATCACCCGGGATGAGAAGACTGATCCCAATCAGGCCAGTCAGAACCATGGACAACAATCCGATGATGTCCTGTGCTTTACTAATAATTGACAAAAGATCCATTGTTTTTTCCTCCAGATTAAAGACTAAGCTTTTTTGTCGGGACTTACAAGAAGAGGCATGGCAAACCTCTTGGCCACCTGAAAGTGGAGATGGTCACCTGTTCCGGCATTGTGGAAATACACTAACCGGGGTGATCCGTCTTGCCCAAGTGCCGCAATGTTTCGATACTTGAACCCGAAGACCCGAACACACTCGTCAATCAGATCTTTGGACCATCCTCGGGTGGAGACATCAAAAGCCCTTCCTTCCCGGTGTGTGCTGGATACTCGCTTTAATTTTTCATCTTCCTCAAGAGTAGTCACAGCATCAGAGATGACCATTGGAAGTTGTTTAGATCTAGCCCACAGGATCACATCACACAGCACCAAGAAGGCTTCCACACAAAGCCCATCAATCCGATCCTTGACACCGGGCTTTGCATAATCCTTCACCTTTTGACTCATACATCAACCCCGGCAATGATTGCCTCTTTCTTCTTCCGGTCAATCTGGGTAAGCACATCGGCCATGACCTGAAGCAAACTGAACCGTCTTTCAGCAAAGAATGCCACAAAGTTCTTTCCAGTGATCTTTTGACGCAAAAACCAAGAATAGATTTCTTCTCTTCTCTTGGCCTTCTCTAATGAATGGATGAAAGGGAAGGCATCCGGGTGATTGTCGGCCAATGCCATGATGAGGAACCTTCTTTTCTCTGTCATCGGTATGGTTCTCCTGAAATCCAAGCTACAGCCGTTCTTCTTAAACCACCTGTCACCGGATGCACCTTGTGTCCAATATAAGATGGGAAGACTAAAAGTGTACCTTTTTTCTTTTTTACAAGACTCTTCAACCCGATGAACTCAAGTTCACCGCCATCATAATTCTCGGGGTCATCAAGCATGAGAACCAAAGACAACTTCCGAATTGAGAAGTCACCATTTCCTGAGTCAATGTGCCAATCATAGTGTGACCCGGTTGAATCATACTGGGTCAATTGGACACCCTCATAAAACCCCGAAAGCTGAAACTTCCACCGGGCTTCATTGCATCCACCGGCCACCTGATAGAACCGCTCAAAAATCCATGAGGTGTGTTCAGATGGATCAACAAACTTGACCATGGACTTCCTGATGGAATCATCTGTGTTTCCATTAAACCCAACAGTCCCGTCATGAAGATCTGTGAAAAGTTCTTTGATCTTCTCACACTCATCAGATGTGAAGGCATCATCAAAGAAAGCGAAGAAATCGAAGCCTTCAAGTTTTCTGATTGGGAATTGAATCTTCAAACTATTGCCCCGTTCAAATAAACTGGGATCTTGTTGAATGTCTGTTCAACTGTGACCATTGGAGATGCTACATCATC
>OGWB01000018.1_pt1 | contig 22168 bp, 25 predicted proteins | sample 1575961 | NCBI WGS metagenome assembly OGWB01 (sample SAMN07581556, study PRJEB24739) | freshwater metagenome | place: Singapore | collected 2015-04 | reverse complement strand
ACATCGCGACCAAGTTGCGGGAGTTCGGCATCAATCGGGCGTGGGAGATTGTCGCGGATTCAGCAGAGCCAAAAAGCATCGAGGAGGTGCATCGCCTTGGTTTTAACATCAAGCCAGCGCAGAAGGGGCAGGACAGCATCCGCAATTCCATCGACATCCTGCAACGCTTCACGCTTCAAGTGACCAAGACCAGCACCAATCTAATCAAGGAGTTGCGGAACTACACGTGGGACACTGACCGCACGGGTGCCTCGTTGGGAGTGCCGATTGACAAATACAACCACGCCATTGACGCGGTGCGTTACGTGGCATTGAACAAATTATCGCAGAGTGCAGGCGGGAAATATATAATTATGTAGATTTGCATTATGATACACCCAACTGCAATCATCGATGAGAATGTCACGCTTGGCAAGAACTGCCGCGTCTGGGCATTCGCGCACATCCGCACAGGCGCAACGATTGGCGACAACTGCACCATTGGCGAGGGCGCGCACATCGACTACAACGTCACCATTGGCGACAACTGCAAAATTCAAAACCACGCGCTGATATATCACGGCGTAACCATTGAGAATGATGTGTTTATCGGCCCGAATGTAGTGACCACCAATGACCACATGCCAAGCGTACACGGCGATTGGATGAAGAATGGCAGGTTCAGGAAGACAATACTTCGCAAAGGTTGCAACATTGGCGCAAATGCAACGATTGTCTGCGGCATTGAAGTAGGCGAAGGCGCAACCATTGGCGCGGGTTCAGTGGTGACGCAATCAATACCTGCCAAGGCGTTGGCATATGGAAATCCAGCTAAAATTAAGAACCAATGAAAATACTAATCGGTTGCCTTTTCTTTCGTCAGTACACAGGCTCGGAATTGTACTGCCTTTATTTAGCCAAGGAGCTAAAACGCCGAGGCTTTGACGTAACGGTGGCAGGTATGTACATCCACCTGCCAATCACCAGCGAGGCGACATTCTATGGCATCAAAGTCGTGGAACTATCGCAGTTGACAGGCGATGAGCAGTTTGACGTTATCCACTGCCAGCACAAGCCAGTGACGGAACACCTGTGCCAGCTATACCCGACAACACCGAAGGTTATGACCATTCACAGCATCGTGTACGATTTGGAGCGACCTGTCAAGCACGACAGCATCAAGCACTACGTTGCCATTGCCAATCACGAGCGCGACTTCATCATTAGCAACTACGGCATCCCTGCTGGCAAGGTCAGCACCATATACAATCCTGTTGATTCATCTAAATTCAACAAGGAGAACACGACCGAGGATAACTTTGTGCTGTTGGCAGGTACGGTTGACTATATGCGCAAGCAGATGATTTATGATGCAGCGCAGTGGGCAAGGGACAACGGCAAGCGTTTTGTGCTGATTGGCTACGACCACGGCGACTATTTATCCGACCTGAGAAAGTCTCGCGACATCATCTATTATCAGCCAATCCCGAACATCGAGATGATGGTCAAATCGTGCCACATCGCCTGCGGGTTGTTCATTGGCAGGACGACTATTGAGGCGTGGATGTGCGGAAAATCGGTGTTGAGTTATAAGTTTAACGCATCGGGTGGGATTGTGAGCAGAGAGGTGTTGGCACCACCAAGCGACATCGACCTATACAGCAGTGACCGCGTTGCTGAATCATTGATAAACATATACAATGAAATTGCTTAACCGCCTAACCGTTGCCCAGTTCCAAGAGCTGACCGCCATTGACCCTGATATGGGCGCAATCCGCAAGAAGTTGCGAATGGTCTGCATCGTCAACGGCATTGACCCGAAGGAGGTGGAGCAGTGGCAGATGGAACAGCTGAACGCGGAAGCGGCGAAGATTGACGATGAGTGCGGTGCGCTTTCGATGCTACCTGCCAAGCGGGTGGTTCGGATTGGCGGTAAGCGCTACAGGATGGAATGGTTCATCGACCAGATGACAGCGGGGCAGATGATGGAATTGCTAAACTACCAGCTGACCAGCGACGGGGAGGTCATTGCGAATCTGCACCTGTTGCTCGCCAGCCTGACGCGGGAGGTGACGTGGTGGGGCAAGACGTTGGCCTATGATGGCGGCAAACACGCGGAGCGGGCGGAGGCGATGAAGCAGGCGAAGATGGCTGACGTCTGGGGCTTTGCCTGTTTTTTTTTGCGTCATTCCGAACCTTTGTTGAAGATTATGCAGACCTATTTCGTGGAGGGGAACAAGACGAAGACAGTGGACAAGGCGTAGCCAAACCCGACTACGGGTGGCTTGGGGTGGCGTATGTGCTGATAGCGAAGCGCGACCCGCTAAAGATGGATGCGGTGTTTGCGATGCCAGCGCGGCAGTTTATGAATTACGTTCGATTAGCGAAAGACCTGCAATAGCACACATTTGCGGGCAGTGGTATTTATAGCTGATGAAATTTGATGTAAGCCTAACCAGCCAGCTTTCACGCATTGGCACGGACGTTACCGAATCCGTACGCCTGACCGAAAGCAAAGACATAAAGAGCGCAGTACTACTGTGGCTACGCGATGCGATTGCTGCGATGAATGAAGCTGTGGATAAGTACAAAGCCACGGCCACGCTAAACCTACGCCAATCGTTTCGTTCATCCGAATTCCGCTTGGATGGGCAGACGCTGAAGATTGACTTGGAGGGTGCGGAGTATTGGGCATACGTGAACTACGGCGTTGATGGGGTGGAAAACAAGCGCGGTCTTCCGTTTAGTTTCCGCAGGATACGACCAAGCAAACGCCACGTTGACGCCATCGTGAAGTGGATAAAGGACAAACCGATTACCGTGGATGACTTTGATGACACGGATGCCGAGGAGAGCCTGAAAAGAGCGGCGTATGGATATGCAAGTAAAACAAAAAGAGAAGGCATCAAGCCGCGACCATTCTACACGGACACGATGACCGACAAGCGGGTGAACGAATTGACGGTGACCATCGCCGACATCACAGGCAAGCAAATAAGTTTGAAATTGCTATCAACTTTTGAGAAATGAGCATAACCATTGTATCTTCCCTTCCCGCCTTACTTCCTGTCGGCAATTCTGACGTGGTGGTGGTAAGCAGTGACCTAACCGCATCCGCCAACTTCCGCTACATCTGCGATGTGTCAGGAAGCACGGCATCCGCACGGCTAAAGTGCGATAAATTGCCTAATACCAGCTACGGATTCTTTGGGGTGAGCAAAGTCGTGGAAACGCTGATATTGCCCGCAGTTCCGCAGACAACAAGCGGATGGCAGGCAGGCGGCTATGCGGTGAAGGCGAACCTGACCTTCCGCGAGGAGTACGGCTCACCGCCAACGGTGGCGACAGGAACAACAACAGGTTCAGTCATCGCGTGGCAGGCGGCGTTTAGGCAACAGGACTACAACACAGCCATCGCCGCGCCAACGACATACTACGCGGCAACGGTGAGCGGTGACGCGGTGGCTTTGAAGGTGGTGAGCAACAGGCCAACATCGCAGACGCTGACCAGTGGAAGCAACGACTTCCTGTCGATGGTGGTAGATTCAGCAGTGACAGGTGTGGCACTTCGCGTTAGTTACGATAGCGGTGCAACGCGGTCGGCTTTCTTGGTGACAGGAACAGTAAGCGGACTTGCGCCTTTGATTAACGCTGGCCCGCGTGGATTGTACAACTTAACATCAGCGCAGTGCAGTGATGGCAGTGCAGGCTCGGTCAACTTCCCAACGCAGGGCGGCACAATTAGCGTGCGAATGTTGGCCAACACAACAGGCGGTATCACTTCTACATTCAGTCGCACACAGTTATACACCTACACCATCGACAACTGCGAGAGATACGACCAACTGCGGGTCTTCTTCCGCAATATGTACGGCGGGGTGGATGGCTACACGTTTACAAAAAAGAACCGACAATCGGTAAATGTAAACCGTGAAACCTATGGCTACAACAACAGCGTGTACGGCGATGACCAGTTCGACAAGCAATGGAGCGTCACCTATCGCGACACGTACAACCTGCAAAGCGATTGGCTATCGGATGCGGAGTTTAGTTGGTTGCAGGAGATGGTGTATAGTCCCGAGTGCTGGATTGAGTTGTCAGGCGCGTTGGTTCCTGTTGTGGTGCAGACAAACACCTTCAACGTGATGAAGCGCATCAATGACCGCTTGCAGGCCATCACCGTTGACGTGCAGGTGGGCTACGAAAATACCGCGCTATGATGACCAAATTCGTTTGTTACCCTGACGCTGACAACCCAACGGTAGGTTATGACCTCGACTTGTCGCAGGACACCGACATCGCCATCACTTTCAGCGTTCAGGACTTGGCTGACATCACCAAGCGGCGAGGTGCGTTCAGCAAGACAATCGCCTTGCCATCCAGCAAAGGCAACGACATCGCCTTCCGCTACGCCTACAACGTGCAATCCTTCGTGGGCGGGTTCACGCCAAACAAGCAGGTGAAGTGCGCGTTGTGGAATGATGGGGTGCAGGTGTTTCGTGGCACAATGCAGATGCTGTCGATGTCGGTAACGCGAGGGGTGGCAACTTACGAGGTTGGCATCTACGGCGAGGAAGTGAGCCTATTCAAGGCGATGGAAGGGGTGAAGCTGGTTGACACGGTGGGGGTGACTGGGATGAACCACACGTTCACCGAATCGCTGGTGACAGGCAGTTGGGATGATACGTTCAGCGATGCAAGTGGGTTTGTGTATGGCATCACTGATGCGATTGGATTGGGTCACGTATTAGGCAGTCAAACGCCTGTTGGCCCGTTTGCCGCGTTGTTTACTGCGCTCAATTACGCCTTTGACAGGCTGATACCAATCGAAGTCCAGCGACCGAACGTTTGGGTCAAGAAGATGATTGACCTAATCTTTGCACAACACGGCTACCGCTACCAATCTACCTTCTTTAACAGCACGGAATTTGAGCGGCTTGTGCTTCCTTACGCGGGCGAGGCTTTTCCGTATGTCAGCGGCGAGAATAAATGCTTTGTGGGCGCATCGGGATATGTTTCGGATGCCGCATGGACTTATAACGTTATTTTCAACGACACCACATCGCCATTCTACAATTCCGATAATGGCAAGATGGACACAGGTACAGGTGTGTTTACTGCCGCCAGTGGTTATGCGGGTTTGTATAACTTAAACGTTGAGTTGAATTTAGCGGGTACGACTGATGCCAGTGAGTTCACGATTGAGGTTAAGAACAGCAGTGGCACTTTGCTCAAAGACACGCAGGGCAATAGCATCAGTGAGGTTGTAGGGATAGGCAGTAACATTCTATTTCACAGCATAAACAGGCAGGTATTTTTGGCGCAAAATGGCACGCTGAAAGTTGTGGTCACTGCCAACGAAGGCGCGATGGAATTGCAAGCGGGTACTTTTCAGCTAAACCTGACGCAACGTTTTTCGATGTTGAATCAGTATATCGATATGCGCACGGCATTGCCCGCCGACACCTTGCAGATTGACCTGCTTGCAGATTTGCAGAAGATGTTCAACCTGTACTTCTACCAATCGCCGCTTGACCCAACGCTTATCTACATCGAGCCGTTTAATGAGTTCTACACCAGCGGCGTGGTGGATTGGTCGCAGAAATCTGACGAAGCACAGGAGATGCAGATAACGATGGGCGACCCTGAACTTCGCAAGCAGTTTACATTCGCATACCGAAATGGCGGTGAGGCGTTAGCCAAAAGCTATCAAGCGACTTGGCAGGAAGGCTACGGATGCAGGATTTTTGACACGGACAACTTCTACGGCGTTGGTGAGCAACGCATCGAAACAAAGTGCGCTACGGTTATACCTGCGCAGTATCGCACCAACATCGTGCTTGGTCGCACCTTTGACGTGCAGGATGATGGCACTTTGAAAACGATGAAGACAGGTTATCGAATAGCGCAGTACAACTACGTTCAGATGACACCTGCGCCGAGTGGGTCAACCGAAACTTGGTACTGGGTAGCTAACTTCGGCACTAACATAAGCGGCTGGGTTAGCGGCAACACGCTTCCGTATATTGGCCACGTTGATAATCCTTATGACCCTCAACAGGACTTGGCATTTGGAATGCCGAAGCAGATTTACTGGGCGCTTCCCGATGGTCAGGGCGGCTACACGCCGTACACGAACAACAACCTGTTCAATGGTTATTGGAAGACCTACATCGAGGAGATTGCAAGCAAGGAAGCGATGACGGTGCAGGCCACCTTCTTGTTAACCGTTACCGACATCGCATCGCTTGACTTCCGCAAGCCTGTCTACTGGCACGGCGTGAAGTGGAGGTTATTGGAAATTAGCGACTATCGGGTCGGGCGCAATGTGATGTGCAGAGTGACACTTAGGCGCATCCTGAACCTTTCGGAATTTAGCCCGCAGACGGTCACACCAAATTTAAGCTATAACCTTGAATCTGGAGTGGATGGCGAGGTCACGCCAACATTCATTTCACCTGTAAAAGTCAAATAATGGCAGACATCAAAAACACCGTAGTCGTTGGTCTGAAACTTGAAGACGAAACGCAGAAAGGCACGCAATCGGCGAGGTCGCAACTTAAATCGTTGCGCGATGAGATGTTGCAATTGGAGCAGTCGGGACAAAAGAATACCCAACGCTTCCGTGAGTTGCAAGCGCAGGCGGGAGGACTTGCAGACCAGATTGGCGACACCCAAGCGCAAATCAAGGCGATGGCTTCCGACACGCGAACGCTGGACACCTTGCTTGGCGTGGGTCAGGGCTTGGCAGGTGCATTCGCAGTGGCGCAGGGTGCGGCGGCTTTGTTTGGTGAGGAGAACGAGGATTTGCAGAAGGCGATGATGAAAGTACAGGCGGCATTGGCAATCTTGAACGGCGTACAGGCGGTTGCTAACGTGCTGAACAAGGATAGCGCGGTAATGGTGAATCTTCACGCAACGGCGCAGAAAATATTTAGCAGTACGTTGGTCACATCCATTGCCAAAATGAATGCGTTTAAGCTATCATTAGCAACGACAGGTGTGGGGGTGTTGATTGTGGCTATTGGGTTGCTGGCTGAGTATTTTAGCAATTTGAGCGATGAAGTTGAGGAGGCGAAAAAGAAACAAGATGACTACAATGAATCGCTGAAAAGACAAAAGGAACTTGTTGACCAAGCCAATACAAATGCACAGATACGCAACGATTTGCTAGCGGCACAAGGTAAAGCGGTGGATGCGGCAAGGTCGCAGATGACATTGGCTGAGCAAGAAATTAGGCAGGAGCAAGAATTTACAAACGAAAAATTAAGGCAACGTAAAAGGTTAATTGATGCAGGCTATGCTGAAACTGACCAATACATCCAATTGATTGACAAGCACGTTGGGGAATCAGAAGGCAGAAGGCTAAAAGCTCAAATTACACTTTTAGAATCGCAGAAGACCATTGACGATGCCGCAAAGGCAAGCGCAGATGCAGCGCAAAAAAGAGAAGAAGAAAGGCAAGCAAAAGCCAAAAAAACCGCCGAGGAACGCGCCGCGAAAGAGCAGGAAGTCAACAATATCATAGCCGCCTCACGACAGGCGTTGCTGATGGCTACGCTGTCGGATAACGAAAAAGAACTGGAATCCATTGACCAATCTTTTGAGGAGCGACTGGCAAAGGTCAAGGGCAATGAAGAAGCGACAAATTTGGTGCTTGAAGAATTGCGGGTGGCGCGACAGGCTAAACTGGATGAGCAGGCGGCGGTGGCAAAGCAAAAAGAGGATGAACGGTTAGCCGCTGAACTGGAACAACAGAAGGCGGAAATTGACTATAAGATTGCGCTGGAAGATGAATATTATGCGCAACAACAAGCGATGCGGGAGAAGGCAAAAGCCGATGAACAAGCATTGCAACAAGCGCGGGTACAATTTTACAACAACGCATCGCAAAGCATCGTTACCATATTACAGGCGTTTGGCAACAAGTCGAAGGGATTTATGTTGGCGGCATTGGCTTTGGAAAAAGGCGTGGCTATTGCAAACGTCATCATCAATCTGCAGAAAGAAATAGCTGGTATTTCTGACAATGCGGCGGCAAATCCAGCCAACGCGTTGACCGCGGGTGCGGCAGGTGCGGCGCAGGCGGCCACGCTCATAACGATGGCCAAAGTCAAAGCAGCGTTGAGTATTGCAGCAATTGCGGCAACAGGATTGAATCAGGCTAAAAGCATTTCAGGTGCAGGCGGTGGAGGTGGAGGCGGAGGTAGTGTTAGCGCAGGCGGCGGCAATATGGGCGGGCAGGCATTGCCACCACCAACAGCAACCAACCCGAATGCGCAACTGCTGAACCCACCTGCTAACGGCCAAGGCTCAGGAATGCGTGCTTATGTGGTTGAGAGCGACATCCGAAGTGTAAGCGGCAGGCTTCGGCGGATGAGTGAATTTGCAACGTTGGGGGCGTAATGGTATTTGCAAGTATGGAACAGCTCCCTGTTTACCTGATGACGATTGACGAAGATGGCGAGGGTGTCAGCTACGTCAGCCTCGTGGAATCACCCGCAATCGAGCGGCCATTTATCGCATTAAGCACTCAACAGCGGTTTGCCGAAGATGCGGCACTTCGCATCCTGACAGGCCCGCTTATGCTGGCAGACACGCCAATTCTACGAAGCGATGACCAGCGGGGCAAGTATTACGTGATTTTTGACAAGGATACCATCCGCAAGATGGTGCAGAAGTATTTCAAGCAGCAGAACCAAGCGAAGGTGAATGCGGAACATAGCAAGCCGCTGGATGGCGTGTATATGTTTGAAAGCTACCTGATTGACCGCGAGCGCGGGGTGAATCCACCGAAGGGATTTGAAGATGCACCTGACGGCAGTTGGTTCGGTTCGTTCAAAGTTGAGAATGACAAGGTGTGGGCAGAACGCGACCAGTTCACAGGTTTCAGCATTGAAGGCTATTTCGGGATGCAACCAACAGAGGCGAGCGTGGAAGCGGCGATGGCGAACCTTGAAGAGGCGTTCAATCTTTTTTTGCATACTATCAAACAGCGTGGTATTTAACTACAAAAGCGACAAATGAGCATAGCAAATCGTTTGACTGAATTGGCTGACGCATTGCGGAAGTTTACCGCAACGCCAACGCCGCAGAATTTTGCAGATTACAAACTGGAAGACGGCACGATGGTGCGCGTTGATGGTGACTTGGTTGCAGGTACGCCTGTGTTCGTTGTAACGGAAGAAGGGATGTTGCCCGCACCTGATGGACAGCACACTGTACCCGAAGTTGGCGTGATTACCACCGAAGGCGGCAAGATTGTAGAAGTGGGTGACCTGCCAGCAGGTGAGCCAGTCGTTGAGGAGGAAGTAGCGGCACAGGAAGTGGAGATTGAAGTCGCACCCGAAGGCGAGGCCGCCGAAGCCGAAATAGACGCGAGAATTAGCGCACTTGAAGCCAAGCTGGATGAGATTATGGCGAAGTTGGCAGGGGCGATGGAGGCAAACAAAGCGCGGTTTGACCAGTTGGATATTGAGGTTCAGAAGATGAGCAAGGTGCCAACGGCAGAGCCACGCAAGCGCACCAGCGATGCGATTGTTGAGAACATCAAGTTGTCGCGCAACACGAATTTTGAAGCATTAACACAAAACCTAAAAAACCTAAAATAAAAAACTATGAGCTTTTCACTTGGAGGATTAACATCCTACGTTGAGCAACAGCGATTGCCGTTGCTGACCAAAGCCGTCTTCGATGCGAAGACGCAGTCATTAATGCAGAAGCGTGTTGGCGTTAAGTATGAGGAAGCCCTCAACTTGATGGACACCGATGCAGTATTCCAAGCCGCATCCACCTGTGCGTGGAATGCGTCAGGAACAACCACGTTCAGCCAGCGTAACATCAGCGTTGCGCGGGTGAAGGTGCAGGAGGAGTTGTGTCCTCGCTCGTTGGAACAATACTGGATGCAAACCCAGTTGACGCAAGGTAGCAACTACGAAGGCGTACCTTTCGAGCAGGCTTTCGCAGAGCAGAAAGCGAAGCAGATTGCCAAGAACATTGAGAACGCCATTTGGCAGTCAACCACTGCAACTGGTGCCTCAGGGTGGACAGGTTCATCTGCATCATTGAGCGGTGACGCGAATTTGAACAAGACCGTTGGTTTGCTTCACCTGATGGAAAAGACAGCCGCATCTGGTTCAATCGTGTCGAGCCTTGCAACTTCGACTATCAATGACAGTACCGTCGTGGGCGCGTTTGAGACCGTTTACCAAAACATCCCTGTTGAAATCATCAGCAAGGACGACATCTACGCTTTTTGCGGATGGGATACCTACCGCATCCTTGCCAACAAACTTGTAGGTTTGAACCTGTATCAGGGTGACCTTGGGCAGTTGGGCGCAGGCGAGATGTTCTTCCCATCGACCAATATGCGTGTATGCGCGGTGAATGGCTTGAACAGCACCCGCCGAATCGTAGCGACTTCGTTGAGCAACCTGTTTTTCGGTACTGACCTGCTTTCCGATGAGGACACTTTCCGCATCTGGGCGAGTTACGACAACGACCAAATCCGCTTCCAAGCGGCGTTGAAATACGGGGTGCAGTTTGCTTATCCCGAATTTATGGTGCTGTACAGAGCGAGCAACTCAACGCAACCTGCTGGCTGATGAAAGGGCAGGGAAACCTGCCCTTCTTTTTCTTCTGACACTATAAACAAGAAAAAATATGAGCTGCGCACTTACATCTGGTTATGCATTAGGTTGCCGCAATAACGTTGGCGGCATTAGCGAAATTAGGCTTGCGTCTTACGTTGCATCGGGAGTCATAGCCACCAACGCCACAGGCACGGTGAGTGGCTTCACTGGCTACGCTTCGGGTAGCAATGCCTTCTACAAATACGAATTGCCGAAGGGTGTGGGTCAGTTCACCGAAACGACCAACGCCAGTGTTGAAAACGGCACTATCTTCTACCAGCAAGAAATGACGCTGGTCATTAACAGGCTCACGCAGGAGGTGCGCAATCAGTTGCGCCTTGCTTCCAACGGCAGGTTGCTGGCAATCGTCACCGACCGCAACGGCAAGTATTGGCTGTTGGGTGAAACGAATGGCATTGAGGTGACTGGCGGCACGGCGCAGTCAGGAACAGCGATGGGTGACCGTGGTGGCTACGAGCTTACCTTCACTGCGATGGAGGCACAGCCTTGCCGCGAGGTATTATCGACTGCCATTGCAGGGGTAACCGCAACAGCGCAAATCACAGGCGGCGCGAATTAATTGTAGTTAAGTTTGGGGTGGTTGAAAGCCAGTGCATTAAGGGTTGCACTGGCTTTCTTATTTTTGCACAACGTTAACCCTTAAATCTGCACAATGAGAATCTGCATCGTTTACAACCAACACCCGACTGGGTGCAGTTATTATCGCCTTGAAATGCCGAATGCCGCCGTTCACGACCTATGCGGTGGCGTGGTGGACTTCGTCAGCATCGACGACATCAGGAGGATGAATGATGATGAACTGAAAACCATTGACTTATTCCTGTACAACCGAACGTGGATAGCAGGCCCGATTGAAGCGGTGGAACAGGTGGCCAACATCCTGCGGCAGTACGGTGCGCGCATTATTTTGGATATGGACGATTACTGGCACCTTGGCACAGGGCATAGCTTTTACAGGCACTACCACGAAACCAAGATGCCTGCCATCATTGAGAAGCATATCAGGCTGTCTGACCACATCATTTGCACTACCACCTACCTGCGCGATGAGTTGGTAAAATTTAATAAGAAAGTCAGCATTTTCCCGAATACGCCTTACATTCAGTACAAGCAATTTCAGGAACAGCCAACGCAAAGCGAGCGGGTGCGGTTTGGTTACTTCGGCGCGGCCCAGCACACAGAGGATGTTGAACTAATGCGGTCACCGTTGCAACGCCTGTCGGATGAAACCCAACTGGACGGCAAGTATATGATTTACTTGGCGGGATGGAATGAGAATAACCCGATATATCAAGGATATGAGCAGGTATTCAGCAATAAAGGCAAGAACAACAACTATTCGCGGATTCAAGCGGCGGATATTTACAGCTATGTGCAGGGGTATAATTGGGTGGACGTGAGCCTTGCGCCACTGCGCGACACCAAGTTTAACAAGTTGAAGTCGGAGTTGAAGATAACGGAAGCGGCTTGGATGGGTAAGGCGGTCATTGCCAGCGAGGTGCCGATGTATGCGGACTGCATTGAGAATGGCGTGGATGGTTGGCTTGTTCCCGAGAAGAAGGAGAAGCTGTGGCACAAGTATATGCGGGCGTTCATCAACGAGCCAGCGATGGCAAAGGAAATGGGTGAGCGGTTACGTGCGAAGATGCAGGGCAAGTTTGACATCCAGCAAATCAGCGAGGCAAGGTTGAATTTGTACAAAAGCGTGGCGCGTGGTATTTAGAAGTAATGCTATACCTGAAAGCCAGCCAATCCAACACCATCAGCGTCACGTGGACAGAGCGCGCAAGCAACGCGAACATCTACAAGTTGATTCTGACCAACATCGCCAAGAACACCAGCACCGCGATTTACATAGACGCGATTAGCAACGCGAGCAGTTACGAGGAGAGATATGACCGCTTTACGTTTACGTTGGGTGCGCTTGAGAAGGGACAATACAAATACGAGGTGTTGCAGGACGCGAATGGATACGAGGCAGGTGATGCGATTGGCGGTGGCTTATTCGTGTTTGAGGATAGCGGCTATGCGTACATCAGCGCGGCGGCAGACCAAGCAACGGACGCGCCTTGGGGGTGCGAGGGCGTTGAAATTGACGTCTATTCAGGTTTGATTGGTGCTGGTGCTGGCAACACTGATTTGATTGTCGCAGGTTGCCCCACATCGGGTATAAGCGCGAGGATTTGCGACCAGTTAGTGCTGAACGGTTACAGCGATTGGTTCTTGCCAAGCGTTGGCGAATTGTCGCAGATGTATTTGCAATTGGCCGCTGTTGGATTGGGCAACTTCACAAACCAACGATATTGGTCAAGCACAGCAATTGATGGAGACCCAAACGTTGCCGCCACTATCGACTTTAATAACGGAACAGGTCACAACCATCATCGTTCGCAAACCAATCGCCACACAAGGGCGATGCGCCGCTTCCTGATGGGAACGCCAAGGGTCGTGGAGACAGGGCTTGCATACATCGAACCCGCAACTGCAACATATGTTGCACCAAGTAACAACAACACCTATGTCAGCTTCTAAATTCGCATTTAGTTTTATCCCCACGACCGACTACCAGTTGCCCGTTATGCTGGAAAATAAGCAGGCCAATATGGTGCTGTTCGGTGAGCGCAATGAATATCCGTACTACCTGCTTGACAATTACCACAAAAGTGCAAAACATTGCGCCATCGTCAACGGCAAGGTTCACTACATCGTTGGCAAGGGATGGAAGGCGAGCGACAAAGGCACGGTTGAACAGCAGGCACGTGCGGAGGAGTTCATCCGCGACCCGAATGTTGAGGATGACCTGAACGACCTGACCGAGAAGCTGGTGCTGGATTTGGAGTTGTTCAACGGCTTCGCGCTTGCGGTGACGTGGAACGGGGGTGGCGGCATTGCTTTTGTCGAACACGTGCCATTCCAGAAGGTACGCGTGTCGTTGGACGATGAGATGTTCCTAATTGCTGACTGGTACGATGCGCGTATGGTTCAGCAGTTTCCACGCGGAAACGAGGTCGAGAAGATGCCGAAGTTTGATGAGCAGAACCGCGTTGGCAAGCAGATGTTTTACTACCGCCATTATTCGGCAGGAGTTCAGCATTACCCGCTTCCTAATTACCAAGGTGCGCTTGCGTACATTGAGTGCGACGCGGAGATAGCGCGCTTTCATATCAACAACATCCGCAACCAGTTTTGGGGCGGGCAGTTGATAAACTTTGCTGATGGCATCCCGACTGAGGAAGAAAAGGATGAGATTGAACGGATGATGCGCCGCAAGTTCAGCGGTGCAGGGAACGCAGGCAGGTTCGTGTTGACCTTCAGCAGTGGCAAGGAAAGCGCGCCGAGCATCCAGTCGCTCACGCCGAGCGACCTTGATAAGCAGTTCGACCTGCTGAACAAGCAGATACAAGAAGAAATATTTGTCGCGCACAATGTAACCAACCCACAATTGTTTGGCGTGAAGACCGAAGGGCAGTTGGGTGGCAGGAAGGAATTGATTGAGGCGTATGAGCTGTTCAAAAACACCTACGTCAACGCACGCGTGATGATTGTGGAACGGATGATTAACTACATTGCAGGATTCAACAACATCGAAGGCCTATACCTATGCCCAACTGACCCAGTGACGGAGCAGTTAAGCGAACAGGTGCTGACGCAGATAATGACGCGCAACGAATTGCGCGAGAAGGCAGGACTTGACCCGCTTGAAGAAGAACAGGCGCAACCCGAAGGCGCACCTGCGGCGGAGGCATTGGCAACCGAGCCAGTGAACGAAGCATTGCGCACGATGACAGGACGGCAGTTTCAGCACCTGATGCGGATTGTCCGCAACTTCCAGTCGGGCAAGATTAGCGAGGCGCAGGCACGCACGATGTTGGGCAGTGGCTTTGGATTGACCGCCGAGCAGATTAACGACTTCCTGACCGATGGCCAAGCCGAGTTCAGCGCACAGGGCGAGGATGCAGAGATGCGGGTGTTGGCGACGGTTGGGTCGCAATTTGGCGATGACGCGGAAGCCTTTGACGTGGTGGATAGCTGGGAACTTGCGCTTGAAGGCGACCCTGAAACCTTTGCGGTGGATGAGGAGGAAGAGAAGCTGGATAAGCGGATTATGGCCTATCGCAAGAAGAACAGGCTGGCAACGGTGAAAGAAATGGCCGAGGCGTTGAAGGTAAGCCCCGCGAAGATTCGCAAGCGCATTGCGTATCTGCTGGAAAAGAACCGCTTCCCGATTAGCCGCGATATTGACATCGCAACCAAAGAAAAGCCAGTTGAAGAAGAGGTAGTGGAGGTGCGCTACCGCTACGACTGGCGGCCTGAATATTCGGGGTTGAGCAAGGAGGATGGATATGACAAAAGCCGCAAGTTCTGCCAGACAATGCTGGATTTGAGCGCGACCAAGTTGTATACGCGTTCAGATATAAACGACATCGGGCAGTTAGTTGGGTGGAATGTTTGGGAGCGCAGAGGCGGGTGGTTTACCCTTCCCGATGGCAGACACAGGCCATCGTGCAGACATATGTGGGTTCAGCAGTTGGTAGTCAAAAAAGGAACAACAGTTAAACGTGTAGTATGAGCATCGCCTTATTTGTAAGTGAGCAATACCTGCTGGAAAACAGCGTCATCAATGAGAATGTAGCGTACACCCAAATCAGGCCCACGTTGGTCAAGGTTCAGGATATGCACATCCAACCCGCGCTTGGCAGTGCGTTGTACCAACAGGTGCAGGGTCAGGTGGTCAGCGGTTCGGTGAGTGCGCTGAACACGACCCTGCTGGAAGATTACATCCAGCCTGCCATCGTGCAATGGATGTACTTTGAATTGCCGATGGTGCTATCGTTCAAGTATATGAACAAAGGGATGGACAGGCGCACCAGCACCGAAAGCAACCCGATGAGCGTGGATGAGGTGTTCAAACTGATGGACAAAGTGAAGAACGATGCGGAGTGGTACACGGAAAGGATAACGCGCTACCTGCAGGAGAACCACGCCAGCTATCCGCTATTTGACAACCCACCGACAGCGATTGACACGATTTACCCGAACGGCAGTTCGTACGAAACAGGAATGGCACTTGGCAGGCGTGGCCGCTTCCGTGACCCGCTGGACTACCCCGAAAAACGCTTTTACCCCTTTTAATGGCACACGCGAAGAATATAAACAAATTAAAGCAGTACTATGAGTTGGGTTCAGTTAAAGAACGACCTGCTGACCTTTGCGGCGGGTCATCCACAAATCAACAGCGTGGGATTCGGCGACCCGCTTGCGATAGGAACGGACAACACAATCAACCTGCGGACAACCGACAGGGATAGGGTTGTTTACCCTTTGCTGTTTGCCGACCTGCAGTCGATGACCGCGAATGTTGGTGCGCTGACGCTTGGCGTTAGCGTGCTTGTGATGGACAGGGTTGAAGATAGCCGCAACCTATCCACAGCGGTCACTGGTAGCGTTGTGGTGCGTTGGACGGATAACGAAGACGAGGTGCTGAACGACACGCTGTACATTATGCGTGACTTCATCAGCAAATTCACCAACGACCCTGCGAAGGATTACACCTTGCAGGATGCGGTTAGTGCAACGCGCTTCGTGGAGGCGCGAGATGACAAGGTCGCGGGATGGCAGGCTTCGGCCAACTTTGACTTTGAATATCCGCACAATTCTTGCGAAGTTCCGACATAAGTGGTATTTAACTAAAAACAACGATATGGCAAATATTAGTCAGATTAACGATGCGATGATTGGCGGTGGCGGCAGGGTTAGATATTTTGGAGCTGCCGCGGTAACAAATTTATTATGCGACTACATCATATTGCGAGGCAATGGTTCGTTCACGGTACTGACCGATGAGGATGGCGTCAACCTAATCACCGAACTTAACTTAACATCCTTAAATCTTCCCGCTTTTTGGATTGTGCGCGCGCCATACGGCAAAAAAATCAAGGACGTCACACATACGTTTGGCGGCGCGGCTTATTGGTTCTAAAAGATGGCACTATTCTTCGGTCATGCGTTGCCATATATGGCGGCCCACAACAATGGCAACCTGTATGCTGATTTGGTACCTGCTGATGAGCGAGTAGAGGCGGTTAGCGGCACGCAGGAGCTTGCGGGTGGTTGTTTGGATGGCCGCGTCGTGAATTTGCGCTCACAAGTTTTAGAGCAGTTGAACACCAACCTGCTCTTCAATTCATCGATGGCAGGGGCAACGGGTAGCGTGTTGCCGACCAACTGGGCGAGTGGTAGCGTTAGCGGATTGACGTATACGATTAGCAGTGCGTCAACGGTTCAGGGCTTGCGTTCGATTCAGTGGACAGTCAGCGGCACGGCATTGTCGGATGGCGATTTGTGGCTGGCTTGCGAGCCGATGGTGTCGGGCAGTGTTGTTGCGCAGATTCCGAGCGAGTACGTTGGCAGTATGTACTGCGCAAAAGTGAGCGGCACGATTAATGCGGGGATGGTGTTGCAGACGCTGACGCAGAATTTCATAAATGGGGCGGTACAGGAAACGAAGACGAAGGACTTGGCGGCAGTCACAGGGCAGACGTTTGTGCGCATTGAGCCAAATAGCGTTAAGACCGATGTTGACTTGGAGAACCGCGTGAATTTGCGGTTGTATCAGTCGATTGCGAGTGGCGAAGTGATTGACTTCACCATCCGTGTTGCCGCGCCGCAAGTCGAGGCAGGAGTGACAGCATCGCCATTCATCAGCACGGTATCGGGTGCGGTCAGTGAAGTGCGTGGCAGACCTTCTATTTTGGTCGTGCCGCAGTTAACGAAAGCAGGAACGGTCTATCCGCAGTTGCCAACCGTTAGCGGTGCTGACTTCACCTTCACGCGAGCGACCAATGCCACGCGCGTCAATAGCAGCGGCCTCATTGAAAGCGTAGCGTCGGGAGTGCCGCGCATCGATTGGCTGGGGCAGTCTTGCCCTGCCTTGTTGGTGGAGGCGAGTGCGCAGAATTTGGCGTTGCAGAGTGAGGCGTTTGATAATGCAAGTTGGAGCAAAACTGACATAACTGTAACCACAGGCTCAACATCTGCATTCACCGCTCCTGATGGAACGACTAATGCGGATTTGTTTACTTCAACTGCATCGGGAAGTAGTTTCTTAGCGCAAACCATTACAATAGCATCGGGAGCGGCAACGTTTTCTGTTTTTGCCAAAGCAGGTAATCACGGGATTTTTAGAATAGGTAATGTGTCATCAGCAGCAAGGGCAGCTTGGTTTGACCTAAACGCAGGAGCAGTTATTGGCACTGTTAATGGCGGAACTGCATCGATTCAGAATTATGGTAGCGGGTGGTATCGTTGCATATTTACGGCCTCAAGTGTCGTGTCTGGCGGCTCTACTTTTATCATTGCTATCAGTGACGCTGCTAACGGAACGGCATCAGTTAGCGGTGCAACAATGTACGCTTGGGGCGCACAACTCGAAACAGGCAGCATCGCTACGACATACATCCCCACAACGACAGCCGCAGTCAGCCGTGCCGCCGACGTCATCAGCGCATCGGGGGCGCTCGTGAGTGGCTTGATAGGCCAAACGGAGGGGACGATTTATGCGGAGGTGGATGTGAGGAATTTGGGGTTTGGAAGGTCGTTTATGAATGTGCAAGATTCGTCATTTGCAAGCAACGCAATTAGGATTGAATGTGATGGTAATCAGTGGCGCATACAAATAAGGGCAGCGACCATTAATGTTTTAGACGAAACGATAACAAGTCCAACATTTACCACTGGAACATACAAAATCGCTATGGCTTATAATAATGCCGCAAGCGGAGTTGTGTTTGCAGTAAATGGCACAATAATTTATACAAGTGCAAGTGCGTTAACAATGCCATCAGGAATGGACAGGGTTCATCTCGGAACGAGGCTTATTAGTGGTATTTTTAGTTTCTTCCTCAACGACCGCATCCGCGCCGCCGCACTCTACACCACACGGCTATCTAACGCACAACTTGCCGAATTAACCCGACTATAAATGCCGACCTTCAAAAATATTTGTTTCGTTAGTACGCTTTTATTCGTATATTTGTGTACTATGAATGAAATATACAAACCAGTGCCTAATTATGAGGGCATATACGAAGTTTCTAATTATGGAAATGTTAGGTCGTGTGAAAGAACTTACACTCGTAAAGATGGAGCGATAGTAAAAAAACGATTAAGGCAGAGAAGTTTAGTTGTGGATAATTTGGGCTATGTAAAGGTTGAATTGCATTATCATAAGAGAGAGTGTTTTAAAGTACACAGGCTTGTTTTACTTACATTTGTGGGCAACAAGAACCTGCCTATAAATCATATTGATGGAAATAAAAAGAATAATAGGCTAGATAACCTTGAATACTGCACTTATGGTCATAATCTCCAGCATTGTCACGACAATGATTTAAGGCCTAAAACGCATTACAATAAAATAATTTGTAATGAAACTAATGAAATTTTTAATGGAGTAATGGCATTATCTAGGTTTTTAGGGTTAAGCCATACTATGGTTTCTGCTCATTTGAAATATAAAAACACAGTTTTAAATGGACTTACTTTTCGTTACTTATAATGGCTAGATTTTTAAAATACGCCTTCCCCAATGAAGCGACATTCACCGCGCTACCAGTGCCGCAAGGCTTCGCAGTGCCGCTGGGTGAAATAGATGGCGCGTACTGCGTCGACATACTTTGGGATGACCAACCCGATGCAGATTGGGAGCAATTTGAAGTTTGGCCTGAACCTGTCGGCGTACACACCTTCCTTGGCTGGGACGAAACTTACACCAAAGAATACAATGAAAGACTTCCTAAATAGCATCGGCATCAACATCGGGCTGACCATTGCAGGCTTCCTTGGCTCGCTTATCCTGCTTCCCAAACAGCGGAATTGGAAGATGCAGTTGATTAGCGTGTTCAGTGGCTCACTATGCGCCACCTACCTCGCGCCTGTGGTGATTGGCTTTCTGGGAATAAACGCGCCGAATATCGAATATGGCATTGCATTCTTGGTGGGATTCAGCGGGGTCAAAATCGCCGAAGTGCTTGAAAAAAAACTACTCAAAACCCTTAACAATGGAAGTCACCCGCAACGCAACTAACATCCACACCCTGAACTACGAGGGCGACGAACTGAACCTTCTGCTCATTTCCGACATACATTGGGACAACCCGAAGTGCGACAGGGTGTTGCTCAAAAAGCATTTGGACATAGCAAAAGAAATGAACGCAGGGGTCATCGTCAATGGTGACTTTTTTTGTTTGATGCAAGGAAAGGGCGACCCAAGGCGAAGCAAGGATGAGATTCGACCCGAGCATAATAAGGGCAATTACCTGCAAGCGGTCGTGGAAGATGCGGTGGAGTGGTTTAGTCCGTACAAGGACAACCTGTTGCTAATCGGCTACGGCAACCACGAAACGCAAATCATCAAGCATATGGAGTTCGACCCGTTGCAGATGTTCCAATCCATCTACAACTACAAAAATCAAAGCAACCTGCACATCGGTGGATATGGTGGAACGTTGAAGGTACTGAAAAACGTTCGTAGCACCCTGCACCGTACCTTCGTCATCCACTACTACCACGGCTCAGGCGGTGGTGGCCCAGTGACCAAGGGCGTGATTCAGGACCAACGGATGATGTCGTTCGTGGAAGGCTACGATATGACTTGGCAGGCTCACGTTCACGAATTATATCACCACGTGAATATGGTGCAGTTTTTCAATCGCACGCAGGACATCATCCAGCATCGGCGTGTACATCAACTGCGCACCAGCACCTACAAAGAGGAGTACGGTGCAGGTGAAGGTGGCTATCACATCGAGAAGGGCAGGCCACCGAAGCCGATGGGTGGCTATTGGCTGAACCTGCAAATGGAACGCCTACGGACGACTGAGGACAACGGAAAGGAAAAGGATAGAATGGAGTGGATTGTCAAACTACATACTACTTAAATACGCGATATTTGCATTTATCACTTAATAGCACGATATGCGACACACAACCTTTCTAGGCTGTTTTAGATATTCAACCCGATTTGTAATCTTATTCAAAAATACAGTTGTCAAAATTCCATTCAATAAAAAAGGATTTCTGCAAGGGTATAACGAGAAGAAAATATGGGATAAATATCAACATAAAGCACCATTAGCTGAATTAAAATGGATGTTTTTAGGAATTGTTTGCCAAAAAAGATATCGTACTATTAAAGAAGTGCCACAAAGCGAAGTAGATAAAATAAAGAAATTGATACCTGAATTTGACTTTGATAACTGCGATTTCTATAACTATGAAAACTGGGGTAAAGAGGGAGAAGGATATATTTTGTTAGATTATGGAAATAGTCGTTATGTTTCAAGTTTGTATTAGATGCCACTTAATTCCACGATATGCGACAAATCAAATACCTTGTTGTCCATTGCACGGCCACGCCACAAACGACAACCGTTGGCAGCATCCAGAGGTACTGGCAGGACAAGTTGAAATGGAAGGCCAACGGATATCACAAGATAATTGAGGCAGATGGGGATATTATCACACTTTCGCCAGATGACGCAATCTGCAACGGCGTTGCTGGCTACAACACTAATTGCCTGCACGTTAGTTATGTGGGCGGCGTTGATAGAAATGGCAGAGCGATTGACAACCGCACGCAGTATCAGAAGCACGCGCTGATGCAGGTGCTTCAGGCGTGGCGCGCCAAGTACCCAGACGCCAAGATTCAAGGTCACCGCGACTTCTTGAAGCGTGGTGTTAACTGGAAAGATTGCCCTTCATTCGATGCAAAAGCTGAGTATAGTCATATTTAGCCTCCTGCTGGCAGGGTGCTGTCGCAAGGCGGTCGAAGTCCGCACGACTACGGTGGTGCAGAAGGACAGCGTTATGATTGAGGTGCCTCACTTCACCGAGCTATTCATTGACAAGCCCTGCGATAGTGCGGGCATACTTCGGCAGTTCAGATTGATTGACAGTACCAAAACAAGCGTTCTAAGCGCATCAAATTATCGGGGTGGTATTCGCATACAGCTGCGCAGAGATACGGTCATACAACGCACCTTAGAACGCGACACGGTAACGATTGAGCGTGTGGTGCCAACGACACCAAAGAAGCGCGGCAACCCTGCGGTGTTGCTGCTCACTGGCGCGTTGCTGGGCTTGTTAGTTAGTATTGTAATATTCAAATCCATATTCAAATGAAACAGGAGCAAATTCAGGGAATTATCCGTCACGCATTAAGCGCAATTGGCGGCTGGTTGGTGTACAAAGGCTACGTTGAAGCGGCTGACGTGGAGGCAATCATCGGCGTCATTTTGACGCTGATTGCGACCATTTGGTCGGTCGCCAGTAAGTAACCGAATTTTCGCCGTTTGGTTGAGCAGGCCGAAAATCAAGGCTTGTCGGGAGGGTGTTTTTTATACTTTTTTTTCAAAAGTGCCACTACGCGCTGGAAACGCAGAAAAAAAAATAAAAAAAAGTTTGGTTCGTATATATATATGTATGTATATTTGCATATACCAAAACGGGAAAAACAACCTAAACCAAACACACCATGA
>OGWB01000016.1_pt1 | contig 23716 bp, 52 predicted proteins | sample 1575961 | NCBI WGS metagenome assembly OGWB01 (sample SAMN07581556, study PRJEB24739) | freshwater metagenome | place: Singapore | collected 2015-04 | reverse complement strand
GTTTCCCAGTCACGATAAAAACCCAACCGTATGGTCTTGCAATTGTGTAGGTGTACAAAAATCTAGCACCTTCCCAAAATGTTTGGACAACGTGTGCTGAATTCACAGAAATGAAATCACTAACAACCATATCATTTAAGGTAGTAGGTTTGCCAGTACAATCAACAATATAATCACAGTCTATGTCGTTATGATCAACTATGTTCTTATCAACAAAGTTTACTCTTTTATTTTCTCTTAATTTGTCAATAATTATATTTTGAAACTCTACCGCATTAAAATGATAACCAACTGATGGAGGAAAAAAACTATGGAAAAACTTTTCGTTTGTTTTGCCCCAATCAATTTTTTTAATTCCTTGTTTAACTGTTCCGTGAATAGCTTCCAGATCCATGTAGTTGAATCCTATATTGCCAAACAATTCAACAGGAAAGTCAAGAGTTGACCCCTCTCCAACAGCTGAAGGTTTGACATTGGAATCAAAAAAAAGATCTATATCACATTCCGTATATCTTAAAAAATGTGTAGCGCTGTATACGCCAGCCGTACCTCTTCCAACGACAGCTAACTTTTTCATATTAAATATTAACTCTCAACTTAGAATTAAATTACCAGAAATAGAAACTCTTTCTACATCTGTTTTGTGTGGTACTGTAAAATGCATTAAGTTGGATGGAAACATTAGCATAGTTCCTTCTTTTGGAAATAAAGTGACTTCATCTAATGAAGGTATTTTACTTTTAAGAGAAGAATGTGCATAGTTAAAAACTACCGATCCAGGTTTATTAGATTTTGCTTTATCATTGTAAGGTTCGTCGTCAATTAATTTTGGTATATCCATGTAAATAACAAATGATAAATCACCACTATGTGTGTGAGGGGGTCTGAATTCATTAGCTTTAATACGATTCACCCAAGCGCCTTGAATATCCACACGAGGAGGCTTATCTGCAATTTGTAGTATGTCTTTACACCATCTATTATCGTATGTTTCTAGATAAAATCTAGTATATTTTTCAATCATTATTTGCAGTTCAATTTTTTCCTGATCTTCAAACATCCATTCATTTTCAAGGAAATAAAGACCGTGGTCCAATTTTACCTTTTTAGGTTCTACTTGTTGAATAAGATATTTGAGATGATAAAAATCTTGTTCGTACAAATCCATCTTTAGCAAGAATGGACCCCAGTGGTAGTAAAAATATTCCATAATTTTCTAATATCTAATAAAATTTTAAGTGGCCCGATCGGTAGGAATCGAACCTACGACCCACAGCTTAGAAGGCTGTTGTTCTATCCACTGAACTACGATCGGATATATCTATTATACCCTCAATTTTGAATATTTGTCAAGCAAAACTTTTCAGTGTCTCTTCAGCCTTCACTAATCCCCACAATTTAGCTTTATAATCATTTTGTAAAAATCCCTTCAAACCAACCCATTGCTCTTTACGTTTCTTAAGTAAGAGCGCAAAGTCTTCCCAGTCCGTTTCTAGTACCTTTTTTTGAAATACATTTCTATAGTATTCAGCTTCTTCGTAATTATTATAATCATATTCAAAATGTAGCACTTCAAAGAAGTCGTTTTCGTCATAGTATTCTATAGCAAAGTCAAAGCCCCATTTTGGAATCACGTTTAAGTATTTTCTTAGTTGTGGAAATTTTGCACTATACTTTTCCAACTGCTCTCTAGCTTTTTCTTGAAAGTCTTTTCTTTCCAATAAAAGTGCATGATCTAGAAACAGATTAGGATGATCAATTTTTAGCCAATCAAATTGAAGGCATTGGTGGTTTAGGTGGTTGGATAATTGGAAGAGGGATTTGCTGTAGTATTTTTGCTCAAGTTTGGAGAGTTCGAAGCCATCGTTATCAAAGCAGCTTATATTTTTAAAATTAAAATGAATACCACTAATGGATTTTTTGCATGATGTAGAAGGATCAAATTGCTTATTGAGAACGCTAAGCATTGGTCCTATCTTTGTTATCAATGGGACCCCCAGTAACCCAGGCAGTGCAGCTTCTACTTCCAGCACATTTAAAATGGAGGAAATTACAATAACCAAGATCAGACTTATGGATTGTAGCCATTGCGTCTGCAGCTTTTTCGTCCCCCTTAATTCCTTTGGAAATGCAATCCCACATCTGATCGGAAATATCAAATGCAGCACAATTTTCACATTTCATCGACTTAGCAGTCTCTACACCAATCCCCCATCTCTTAGCAGCCTCCTCCCAATACTCTTCGGGCATATCTGGGTTTGCTGGACCGTAGTAGTATTCCTCAATAGCTTTCTGCCTATTAGCTAGATTAGTATCTAGGTCGTAAGTGGCACGAGGACAGTTTTTAGTTTCTTCTAAAAAGATTTGAAATGTTTTCATAAGGATTCTCCAATCCTCATTATTTATATGGTGCCCCCACACAGAATCGAACTGCGAATTGATGATTACAAATCAACTGTTATACCATTTAACTATAGGGGCTTGTTTTGGTCGGAGTACAAGGATTCGAACCTTGGACCCTCTGCTCCCAAAGCAGATGCGCTACCAGGCTGCGCTACACTCCGATATTCCATTCCTTCTGATTCTCCAATGCATATCTACAAGCACTAATATACTCTCTATCCTCTTCAGAGAGCACACTAAAATACTTATTAGCATTATCAATTGCATCAGCAACAGTCAAATAATCTTTCAAATGCACTCCACTCTCCATCAAACTCTGCAAGTGGTTAAGAGCATTCTTAATCTTTTCTTTTAAAGTAATCATTTCTTCTCAACCATAGTACCAATGGTAGTAAACAACACACCAAGCACTAGACTGCCAACACTACCAGTAGCCAATGAATATAAACAACAACTAATAGATAAGAAATAAAATGGCAATGACATATCAAATTCCTTTCGTGTTTTTACACATATTCTGCGCGGAAAAATTTTTTTAGATCTTTTTCAATAAAAACAAATCTAACCCGCCCCCCCCGTGCATCAATCATCACCCGGAACATGATAAGTGTCAACACCCTTCTTATAGATTTCAATTAATGTAGCAATAGTACAGAAAGATAGTGAAGCAAGCAGGTAGAGAAGATTACCAAAAGCCAAAGAAGCAATCGCAAATATAACTGTAAGAGAATAAAAAATAATTTCCATAGTGGTACTTTAAAATTAAAAAAAGGATATAAAGGTATATAGAGACCGGTAGTTTACCCCCGCCTCTATAAACCTATATTAATAATAAATCGCCCCCCGGGTGTATTTCATCCACCCTCCCCGGGGTCTTTCAGCACACTACTCTTTAATCCGCTCTTGGATATACTTCGTCATCGTCTTTGGCGTGTAGTAGCCAGCAATCATCGATGCTAGATTGCTCTCCAAAATGCCACAGACCGATGGCCAATTATGGTTGTTCTCTTCTAATAGCGCTTGAACATACTCTCTAGCAAGATCGTAAGGACTATCACTCATCATCCATGCCCTCCAGAAGGCGAGCATGCTCTGCCAAAAATTCCCTACAGAGTTTATGCATCCTGAGGAAAGCAGATCTCTCATGCTTGTTAAGCTCGAGGTCTTCAAATGATTTAGCCTCTTCCATATTCGCGACGCATTGGGAGAGTTCCATCTCCGTGTTCTCGAACATACAATAAGTCATACTAGGCATTAGTCTTCCTCCGCAAAACGAAACGTTTTAATGTACTGCATCCATTTACCTACTTCAATTACAAAGTCAAAGGGGACTCCAAGCTTCTCCACGATATCATCTACCGTATTGCCTGCAAGGATCATCTCCTCTATGTCTACTGCTAGATCTTTCATCCTAGCCATTATACAAAGCCTCCACCGAGTTTCCATTTATTCTCTGCTGCCTCTGCTCTTGCTGCAGCCTTAAGGAGCAGGTTTTCCTCCAGGCGACGACGCTCTTCGTCCTGCACATGAGTCTCCAGGAAGAACTTCAATTGCTCTGCCTTACGGAGATCATAGAGCGCTAGTGCTTCTGCCATCGCACTCATATCCGTCTTGGAGAGTGAGAGAATTTCTTTCATCAAATCAAATTGACTACGCATTATGCAACCTTCCTATTAAAACAAAAACGGTGACCAAAAGCCTGCTCTGCCCACATCTTCAAAGCGATCCCATCGAACTTGGTATCCGCAATCTTGATGCCATTAGCGCTAAGCTGCTCTCTCAGAGAACCCTTGTCCTTAGCAGTAGTAAGCAGAGCACCATTCTTGTGAAAAACCAAGAACTGATTGATGCTATAAGAAACACGACAACCAATCCGGTCGCCACTAGACAGCTTCAAGCGCTTAGCCATTATACAGCCTCCTTCATCATAATCATGTCCCATCCATGTGCTGCACAGACAAATGTCTCATCCGTGTCCAGGTTATGAACGATGTCACCGGTAGAGATCGATCGCATCTCACTAACGACTTCGATCTTCGTTGCATCCTCTTCACAGACGAAGTTCCCAATCCGGAACACTTCATCCAGACTACGAGCAGTGATACGAGCGACTACTTCGAATTCATCGCTGATTGCTTGGATTTCAAGAAAATCCATGAAGTAGAGGTCACGGTAGCTCGCGTGGTCTGAAGGGAGTTGATAGATTGCGTAGTTCGTCATCGCTTTGTCCATTGTGTGTTTGTTTGTCATGAGAACCATTATCTCTGTTTTTCTGAAAAAGTCAACGGATTTTTGTAACCTATCCCCTTGATTTTACAGGAAGGACTGTAACCAGTCCCGGGACGACGATTTAGACAGCGAGGACATGCGGTTTTAACGGAAACATGCGGGGGTCAACAGGCTAAGAACAGTAAAAACACGGGGATCAGCATCTCAACCCCTTATCTCATGCGGTTTTTACGGAGCCACCAGGGGTTAGAAGGAGCGCTACTAGCAAACTCTCCTCTAACCCGGGTGGTTATGCGGTTTCTTAGGCGCCCAAAGAAGCAAATGGACTGGAAGCCTTCATTGCAGCTTGCGTTTCACTGGGGAGAGAATCCAGGATTTCAGCAACAGTCACAGCTTTTTTCGTCTTCTTAACAGTAGAAGCAGCAGCTTTACGAGCAATATTCTGCACGGTAACCCCTTCACTCTTAAGGAGTTTCGCTGCTTTGTAGAAATAATAGTAGTAAGCCGTCTTCTCACTGCATCCAAAGCGGCTCTTAAGCTCTGCTAACACCGCATCTTTCACGGCTTTCTCAGTGATAGGCGCTTTAGTACGCAGAATTTCGATGGCATCTTGCAATTGTGTATGGTCTTTTTTCGGCATTTCAGTATCCTTGTATAGTATATGTGTTAAAAACGTGTATAAGCGTATGTTAGAAAACCTAGTATAGCACCTCAAGAAACAAAAGTCAACGGCTCTAACCCTTTGAAAACACTATTACTTTCCAAATTTCTTAGCCACTAATCATGCGGCCGAAATTTTATTTTTGCTAAAATACAAAAAGTAACAGTTTAGAATAACCTCTATTTCCTACAATGTAAAATCTCTTCTAACATAGTAAATTGCTTACCACTATAAAGTAGTAGCATCCTAGCCATTCACCTATTAAGAAAAGTGTTAATGGTAATAGGGCTAGGAGGATTAGGGCTAGTATTTCTTTCTTTTTCATTCTCTACTTTGCAATCTACTTTATCGATAAAGGACGATGGTCCGTTCCAGTGTCTAACGATTCCTGATATAATGAATATGTTTGTGGTAAAGTAAAATAGGATGATTGCTGTTCTAATCAATGCTACTTTATCTGATTCATTATCATCTTCGAATGCTTTTTCACCTAATGCTTTAGACCAAAGAGTCCAGAATCTTTTCATTTTATTAGTTTCTTAGGAAAGAATAGTTTCTTAGGAAAGAATTAATTAAAAAATCTAAAATTCATTGCTATAACTGTTTTCTGATTAGAAGGGAGTGATGTGTGTTGGTGGATAGATGGAAAAATAATTATATCTCCTTCTTCTGCTTCTACTGTTTGGTATGTATCATAAAATTGATTGTAAAATACAGTTGAGTCTTTAGAAGGCAAATCTAGAAAGTATACTAATGAATAATCTGAATTAAGATGATCGTGTATGGGATGGTAAGCAGATTCTGAATATTGTTGAAACCAAAAAAATATTTTGGGATTGTTGAATTGTTTATCTAACTTAAAAAAATCGTAAAAAACGTTTCTAAGAAGAGGGGTGGCTTGATTAATAAAAAGATCAAAGTACCTACGATCTCTCAAATCATCTTCTATGGATTTCCAATCAGTTCTTGATACACTACCAAATTTTTCTGATTTAGTGTTATCAATTAAAGAAAGAAGTTCTTTTTTAATAAATTTGTGTTGAGGAAACTTTATAACTATTCCCTCGTAGTGTAAAGCAAATCTTTTGAATTCTAAATTCATTTAACGATCTCTACCTCTGCTTCTGTTTCGATCCATACTCTTGCACCACATGATAAAGGTTTTGATGGAGAGTGTACAATTTTACTTTCTCCTTTTATGATTACTTCGTGGCAGTACTGATTGCTTTTATAGTTCTTTACCGTTAGCACTGGATCCTCTTTATTATTTTTAAGATTGGATCTAATGACGTGTTGGTTTACATGGATGATTGTTTTCATTAACACCCCTGAGTGATAACATACTTAGCCAAGTCTTTCCAATCCTTGTCCTTACTATCAGCAATCTTGGATACTTGAATGAGAGTACGAAGGGAAAGGTTTGATACTTTTCCTTTCATCGATTCTAGGAAACTGAGAGCATCCTTTTTACTAGTCTTAGTTACTTCTGGTAAGAAGTCTTCTGATTGAATGATTACTTTCATTCGCTCTAGTTTCTGATCTTCTGTCATTTCCAAGTCAACACACATTGCTCGAGACTTAATTGCTTGGTCGAGCTTATCAAGGGACACATTGGTAATGAAGATCACTTGACCTGTGAACTTAAAGCTCTTTTCCAAGTCATCATCCCTCATATCAGCCATCCAGGAAATGTACCGATCTGAGTATGAGTCGAGTGCTCCTTTTAGAAGATTAAGAGCTGCTGGATCTTTGAGGATACTATCGCAATCATCGAATACGAGAGTCATTCCGTTTGATTCGTAAAGAGTACGGTACAACCCTTTAGCAGTACTGTAACCCTTAATGATACGGAAACTCTTTTTGAGATCTACCACTGCACCTACTTCGAATGAAGCGAGATCAGTAACATTGGAAAGACCGGCTGCAGCTAGAGCTTTAAGGACTGTATGTGTTTTTCCGAGTCCACCAGATCCACTAATAATAGCAGAAGCAGTAGTCTTCGCTGCCACCATCCCTACAATCTTCGATACAAAGTCAAAGCGCTTATTGATGCCAAATTCATCTTGACTAGGTGTCTTAAATGAAGGAGTCATCTTTGAGAGCTTTTGCTTGACATAGTACTTTGAGGTTGAAGAAAAAACAGGTTTGTCACCAATGAAACCAACCCATTTACCCGACTGCTTATCAAATTCAATTGTCATGTTTTCCATACAAACCATCTTACAGGATCTAGGGAAAAAGTAAACGGGTTGTAACTCTTCTATCTCCTTGATCTAGCAGGAGATTTTTTTCTACTGTAAAATCAATGTGTTAGGATGATCAATGCAAGAACCGCACTACCAAGCAAGATAGCGCGACTTGAAACGTACCAAAGGATTTCAATATAGAGGATGAGAGTCTTCAATCTGATCCTTAGCATAATGTTCAGGAATTGCAATAGTTAACATATCTCTATAATATGCACATGGGTAATGCTTCAAAAGAGAACGAGCGCTCTCTCTAACCTCTTTTGGCACTCGAGGAGTCTTCTTTGGGTCCAAAAGATTGTAGAGAAACTCTTCAGTGTTCTCCAAAGAACGGTAACGCTCAGAAGGGATGGTCATGTTTGAAATGCTCCTTAACCTTATCTGGTTGAATATTTCTATCTTCAATAGTATTCAAAAGTTTGTCAACAATCATCTGCATACAAATCCTTTGCTTACTACTAGGACTATTAGATAAAAAAGATACTTCCTTTTCAATCTCAGCCATATAAGTTTCAACCAGCGAAAAGCTCATTTACAGTTCTCCTATCATCCAATTCTTCTAAATTAATCTCGCGTTCTTTAATATAATGCAACAAGTTCATCATAAGACCATTGAGATTATTATTATTGTCACCAATATCCAAAAATTTGGTGCCGTTCAAATATAATTCTGCTTGTTCTAAATGGTGCTGAGCCATGTCTAAATCAGTAAGCTCATCTTCAATCACAACCATCTCAGCTTCAATAAAATCCATATCACTCATGCTGTTTCCTTAATCTCGTTAAAATCAATCAACGGCTCGGGATAGCGAATCTCGCCATCATATTCCAATTGCTGACGCTCAAACTCTGATAACCACTCATCATCTGCCCAAAAAGTACCGATAGCATGCTCTGACGAATATTCGTTACTATACTCAATACCACAAGCAGCAACGATTTCGAATGGATGCATCCCGGAGGGAGCATTGATTACTTTGTAGCACGATCCACCCTTATTCTTCCAATAAGGAGCTTCAGGTGTACCATAATTCTCTCTATATTGAGTGCTAATTACCAACATTAGATGATCCTCCAAAAGTCACCCGTACCGAGTGTCCACACTACAAAAAGACCAGCACTGACTAAGAGTGCCACCAGACTTGCTTTAAAGGTTCCGTTTGTTTTCATCATGAGGACCATCTTAGTTGATGTCAGCAAAAAAGTCAACAGGTTTGTAACTCTTCTAAAGCCATGTATTTTCAGCTTTTTCTATCAGCTTTTGCGTGACAGAGCCGTTCTGAGGATGCCAACCCCATGCTTTAGCATCAGGATCGGGGTCTTTGCAGTAGCGCTGATAGCGTTTTGCTGCAGCAGATTTGGATAGATCCCAGGCAACATAGGTGTTGCCATCTTCAAACTTCTTGTAAAAAAAGTACTTGTCCATTATTCGTTATCGTCCAATACACGGTTCACAAACTTATGCTCTAGGATGATACGGTCACGGATTGAGCCGTATACTTTGATCGGTTCGTCGAGAGCAACATGATGGATTACTTCACCACCATACTGCACACGACTTAGATCTACTTTGCCACTGATAGGGAACATGCCCATATAGAGGCCGTTGATGCGAAGACCTTCAAGATCCCAGTTCATATTACCATTCCTTCTGTTGAAAGGGAGTTCCATTGTAGCCTTGTGTATAGGCTTCAAGCTCTTCGCTAGTGAGATAGACCACTTTGTCGGACTTATATGTGTCGCCCTTGAAGTAGTGAGGTTGAAAATCGCGACCATACCAAGAATCGGCAGATCCGCGGTCGTATGCACCGCCATGACGCGTGTACTCAGCAATCAGGCTGTAATCGGTTGTGTTTGTCGTTTCCATAGTGAACATCCTACTTGAATCACAAAAAAAGTCAACAGGTTTGTGACTTTTCTATCTTCTTGATTTCACAGGACTTTTTTGATGGAAGTACGGGTGAGATTCGAACTCACGGCTTTACGGTTTTGCAAACCGCTGCATTAGACCACTCTGCCACCGTACTATAAAATGGCTCCCCAGAACCGGTTCGAACGGCTGACCCAGGCGTTAACAGCGCCTTGCTCTACCAACTGAGCTACTGGGGAAGGTTTAATACACCAGCATGATGTTTTCTATGACAATTGGCACAAAGAACAACACACTTAGCTATTTCTGCTTTTACTAAATTTTCATTACGTGCAAGCATGCTTGACACTTCCATGTCTTTTCCATCAACATGATGATGATCTAAACATGCTAACTCTTTTTCACCACAAACAACACATCCTCCTAATTTAGATTCATTAATAATCAGTCTAGTGCGAGCTCTCTGAGCAGCATTACGTTCATCATATTGTTTTTTGTATTTTTGATAATGCTCTTTAGATTTTTGTCTATGATATTCTTTATCTTTGTAATTCATATGTTCCCCCTTGGTTCTATTTATTTATAAATTCGAACCAGGATATCGAGGAACGAAAGCTTAGAAAAACTCTCTGTGGTGCTTGAACCCACGATGACCCTATCTTCCTGGCTGGTTCCGGCTTTGTCTAGAATTGACCGGTGTTTCAGTTGTTCCAGTGTAGTCATTCAGAGAGTTTATATAAGATTTTAACTATAACTTTTAGCTAAAATTTCGTTCACTTCGTTAAGCTTCCTTCTTGCTTCACGAACTTTTTGGTAATAGTACTCTACTTTTCTGTTATTGAAGGCAAGAGCAGAGTAGTGTTTGATTTCATTCTCTAAATGCTGTTTGAATTCTCTAAGTTCTTCTTCACTCATATTAGTTTGTCGATGGTTCGAATAGGATCAAATAATTTAACTTCTTCACCTCTGCGATCGTAGAGAGGATATTCTACTACAGACTCAACTTTTTGTCCATTCTCAAAAGTAGTTACTCGGTATTCTTTTCTGATGTAAACATCGTCATGCCAAAAATAACTAGTTTTCAAATCACTTACTATCATTATCTATACTCGATGTAGCGAACATTTTCTTTGTTCTTAAGTTTAATTTGATAATCAACAAATCTCTTACACTCAGTAAGACTAGCAAATACTACTGGTTTGTAGTTTTGTTCATATTTAAACCAAAAGAACAGAATCTTATACTGAGGGTAATATTCTTTATTGCCGTCTGGAAGTTCCACAACCTTGATTCTATACTTCATAACCATGTCCTGTGCTTTTCTGCAACCCATTCCATTCCATCGTATTCTTCGATGTACCAAATGACATCTTCCGGGACATCTACAACCTTCAAGACTGCTGCCCAGCCATTGGCTTTGTCTCCTAATTCTTCCACCACCGCTACTAGATCAGGATCATTGCGATCTAAGTCAAATTCATTGAAAAAGTTATCATCTTGAATGGAATCTTTGTAATAAGAAGTGAATGTAGAGTCAAGTACCTTTTTTACTAGAGTCCATCCCTTTCTCTCAAACAATAGTTCGATGGCTTTATCTGATAGACCAAACCCACCGTGACATCTATTGATAACTATTTTCACTCTAACACTCCAACCTTTACGATTACATCTTTGAATTTATCGTCTTTAGGAGTAACAGATTCTTTCCATTTGCGATACTCACTAGGTGCCATGTAATACTGAAGCACGGTATCCAGCGATTTGAGTAGATCTCCGTCAAGGCCAAGATCAAAACCTCCCTCATCTCTTTCTGAAATCATATTCATCTTATATGCTTCCTTCAGTTCCTCGACGACGATTGCTTCGATCTGCTCGTAAACTAATTCAATTGTTTTTGCTTTGTTCATTCTTCGTATACTCCAAAATGTTCTAGTAAAAGATAGCCCGGACCAGTGGTAAATGGACCGGAATTTTTATTGATTACCGTAGCACACTCGACTATAATCAACTCGGCGAACTTTTCAACATCTTCCATCTTGCCATCGGTATCATATTGAATCAAACCAGCTTCTTTAGCGAGTTCTCGGATTCGTTCGTTCATAAGGAGTTATCTCCATCAGTAAGATCAAAGGATAGTCGCATCCAGAGGAACCCATCTTCATACAGTTTTGCCTCAGCACGGAAACCTCCAGTACCTACGGTAAATTGACCACTCTCGTTGTTCAATGCTTTGTTGCATGCTTCAGTCAATAGTCTCCTAGCTGTTTTGCGGAGAGCACGAATGTCTGGCACACACGATCCATCTTCAGTTGCCCACCACCAGTCCAAATAGTGCATGACCTTATGGATCTTCTGAAACTCAATGGCGTCCAAAACATCCATCAAGTCTTCGTAATGTTTATCGGTAAGTTTCTGCATAATATTGTGACACTTTCTCTTCAGCGTTTTCAATCATCAACCATTTAGCAAAATGCTCTAACATCTTCTGTTCTTGTTTTGGAGTGTAGATAGCATTGTGGATTGCCAAATATCCAGCCATCTGCGCAGGTGCATATGCTTCTGGACCAAACCCAAATACATCATATAGTACACCACGATAGGATCGTTGTTCTTCGATGTCGCCTTTATGGATGCGTCGACTGACAGCGCAGAATGCTTTCAACTGATCTTCCTTAGAGAGAGACTCCCAGAACTTGTCCTGGTCATCTTCGATCTCTTTCATTACTTCAGTGAACATATTGCTCATGTCATTCCACTCATCGCTATTGATGTCCATTATATCAGCTTCCTAACCAAACTACAATGGTATCTTTGTCTTCCTGCTCAAACTGTTCAATGAAAACGTGATGGTCATTCTGAGTTAGAATAGCATGGTCAACTACTTCCCAGAGCTCCAACCAAGATGGAGCTGAATTTTTCAGAAGAAAGATTTCTCCGTTAACCTTCACTCGTTTGCCAGTATAGCCAGACAAAGCTCTAATGTCGTCTACTTTATTGATAGACCAAACACTCTTGAACCCATTATCTTCCTGAACAAGAGCGAAGTAGTCCATCTTATCATTAAAGTGTTTTCTTTCCTGATCATAAACACTCTTGGTACCCTTCTCAAGATACTCGAGAGCTTTGTTGATATCTTTCATCAACCTTTCGCTTAACAGATCGCCAGCAGCTTCTTGCACCCGTCGAAGATGATACAAACCGTTGTGAATGTTTTTGAAGTCCTCATCTGTAATCTTATATTCCATCACTTCCACTCCCCACTATAATAAGTACGCCACACATGATCCGGCGATACATCAAATTCGTCAGCAATCTCTCGAAACACTTCATTCATCTCGTCTCGAGTATCAAAGCCTTTGTTTACTTCATCTGCAATGCGATTCTGGAATTCAATATCAATGTCTGAAAAGGAGCGCAATTGCTCCTCTCTATATTCAGTCTTCCACTTAGCTTCAAACATCAATCATCCCATCCTGGCCCGTTGTTAGTCCACTCGCTAGCATAGAGCAGCTCCTCTTGCACTTCATCGAAATAAAGCATAGTGCTCTCAAATGCAATCTGGTTAGCAATCTCTTGCAGTTCGTAATTGATGATCTCTTCGTTCACATTAGTTCTCCTATTCATTGAGTACATATTAGACGAAGTCAGCAAATAAGTCAACTAGAGTGTAACTTTTTTATCTTGTTGATTTCTAAGGGTTTTTTCAAAAGTTTCATAAAGTCTCTCAAACTTAAGCTGATAGAGGGTCTCTAAACCAATCAGCACATTGGCAATCTGATCTTCAGTTAGTGGAGGACTATGGTCGCACACAGCTGTTGTAAGCATCTTAATGTCATCGATCACATGCCAGCAGTCAAGAATCTGTTGCTCTAAGTCAAAGCGGTCTGTCATTTTATACTCCCAATCCTTTTATACTCCCAATCCCATACCAGCCATAACAAAGTCTTGTGCTAATTTGAGCTTACGACCTTTGTATGAACTGTTGTAAATTTCATTAATGATCTGATCCTTCTTAGCCTGTTTACCACCACCTGCTTGCACGGTTTCAATGCATTTAATGGTAAACTCGCGATCATTCATCGTATTAAAGGCATCGTAGAGGCTTCGAAGCGCATCATCGCCTAGAGTTTCGTTCTTAAGACGGGGTTTGGAAGAAGATTGAGTCTGAAACACGGGATTGCTCCTTGAGTTAGTGTATTTAGAGCTTAATGCAAATTTAATAAATAGTCAACTGTGACTTTTTTGGCTATTGTATAAATAAATGTTGAAGTAGGTCAACCAACATAAAGGACAGTCATGAAGAGAATTCAAAAGATTTTCTTCGTTATGGCTACATTATTCAGTCTGCAGGCATTTGCACAGACATATGACTCGACAACAAAAGTGGATACTAATAACACATCCACTTCTACAAGTACAGTTACAAGTACAAACACCAACAACAACAATTCAAATTCTACTAGCACATCAACTGTGAATAGTACGAACACTAACAATAATAATAACGTAAGTGCAAGCACTTCCACAAGCACAAACAATAATGTTAATCAAAACATTAATAGTGGAACTGTTACTTACAACAACAATAATGTCAATAGTGGCACGATGACATATAACAACAATAACAATACCACTGCTACAAACACAAATATTAATACAAACAATTCCACTTCTACTTCTACGAGTACAAACACTAACCACAATATCAATAGTGGTACATTGACTTACAACAACAATAACAATTCTAATTCAACTAGTGTAAGTACTAACAATAACCTCAACACATCAACCAGTAACAACACAAACACCAATGTTAACACTGGTGACATGACCAACCGTAACATTAATACTTCTACATCAAATAGTACAAGTTCCAGTACTTCCAGCAACGTTAACACAAACAACAATCAAAATGTGAATGTTAACACTGGTGATATGACAAATAGAAATATTAATGATTCTAACATTACACAGAAAGTCATCACACCTCCTCCAACAGCAGTAGCTCCAACCATGATGTCTGGCGGTGGGAATGATCTTTGTACAACTGGCACTTCTGGTGCAGTGCAGACACAAATTTTTGGTGTTTCTGCTGGTGGTACAGTAAGAGACTTAAATTGTGAAAGATTGAAGAATGCTAAGACTCTTTACGATATGGGTATGAAGGTTGCTGCCGTTGCTACTCTTTGCCAGGATAAGAGAGTGTTTGATGCTATGTGGAATGCCGGTACACCTTGTCCATACGAAGGAAAGATTGGACAGGAAGCAAAAGATCTCTGGATTGCAAATAAAGAAAAGATGCCTCTAGCTGAGGAAAAGACAGAAGATGAAACTCTTAAAAAGCTTGGCCTTGGTACTATTGTTGGCCTCCTTGCCGCTAGAATATTCTAAAGCTCAAGAAGTTTCGGCAGCTCCAGTTATTACTCAAACCTATCAAATAGGTGATGATAGCTGGGCCAATGTGCCTTTACAATTCAACTTTCCATTCTATGGTCAGAGTTTTAACAATAGTTGGTTATACAGCAATGGAGCAATTGGATTTATCAGTCCAAATCAAGGTGGACTAGGAGGAAATAATCTATCTGTAAGAGAATTTGTTAGTAATATGGGTAGTCAATTTAATTATACCATCTACCCTTTGTGGACTGATCTTTTAAATATAAATGGAACATTTCAGACAGAAGGTTCTACAGACTTTCAAAGATACAAGTGGATTGGAATTAGTCCATATGCAGATGGAAATAGACTCAACACTTTTACAGTTGAAATTAAACCAGATGGACAGATTAATACTAATTACAGTTTGGTGAATGTTAATTATGCTACTATTGGAATAGTGGGGGATGCAAGTAAAAATGAATATGAGCAGATTTATAGATTCAATGGTCAAGTGAATACTGGTATGGTATCAGATTGGAGCAGATATACTTCTGTAGCATTAGACCCTTGTGTAGAAAATCCCACATCCTCTCCTATCTGTCCAGGATATGGTGCTGCTATGTTGAAAACAATTAATAGTACTATTTCAGAACCAGCAATCCTTTCTATGGTTACTGATTCAGTAGTAGAACAACCATCTGCTGTGCAATCTTCTTTACCACAGCAAACACAACAATCTACTACACAATCTGCACCTGAACCAACACAAACCGCACAAGTATTACAATCTTCTTCACCTGCTTCTACACAAGAAGATAAAAAAGAATCAAAAGGAGGAGGTGCCTCTCTATCTACTGTTCTCTCTATTTTAAAGAACGAACAAGATAGAATCTCCAGCGTTGAAAGTAAAGTAGTTGAAGCTGCTAATGAGCAAGCACAAGCTGCAGCTGATAGAACGGTTGAACAGGCTGTTGCTATTGCAGAAGCTTCTTCAACAACCAGCATGGCTGCTTCTGAATCTACTCAGATGTTAGCTACAAGTAGTGGATCAAGTACTTTATCACAAGCAGAATCAACTTCACAATCCACTTCATCCCAACAGCTTTTAATGCAACAGCAATCATCTGTTGCTACCAGCAATCAAACCGCAGAAACTGCCACACAAGTTGTTGAAGCATTGGGAGCAGGTTTAGATTCTTCTATAATGCTTCAAAATACTGGTCTACAAATAGAAAATCGTCTAGCTCCTATTACAGAAGTTGAACTTCCTAAACTAGACGCATTTAAGGTAGGTTTAACTACTCCTGCTGACGATTTTATGGATCAAAAACTTACTGTGCCTGAGCAAAGTAATAATCAAACAACAGATACAGTCAAAAATCCTTCCCAAACTAATCAATTAGCGGTTGGCGTGAGTTTCGACAGTCTTGCTACCACGCCAACTGGCTACGCACAATATAACATTGCATTAAAAGATGTTCCTTTCTATGAACCCAAAGAAATTTATAAGGGTCAAAAAACAGTAGATAACGTACGTGCACTGAGACAGCTTTCTTCGGACAAATTGCACCAAGAGATGGTAGAACAACAATACAGGAGATAAGATGTCTAACTTAGACGAAAAAGTAGATAAACTGGAAGCAGCTGTAGATCCAAACACTGTTATTTCAGTTGGAGGTATCAATTTCACACCAGCTAAACTTATGATTGCTGGTGGTATACTTTCATCAGTGCTTGGTGGTTTGTATGGTGCATTTGAGATATACAAAGACTATATGTCTATGAAAGAAGCCATTCAGACATATGTTGCACCAGATCTTTCTGCTATCAATGAAAAGCTTTCCGTGTTAGAGAAGCAGATGGAGAATGTAAAGAGTAGCGTAAACGAAGCTACTGATTACACCAGCGATATTAAAAATGATCTTAAGTCCGACATTCGCCGTATGGAAGGTGTATTAGAGAACGTTGAAAGAAACTCCAAACAACTACAGCGTGAAACACTTTCTGATGTCAAAGCAATGAGAGATGAGCTTAGAGACACAAGAAGAGATGTGGAAAGAGAAATGCGCCAGCAAAAAGTAGAACTTGAAAAGAAACTCAAAGAGGCAGTTGACAATCCGTTAGCTGGGAAATAGTGAATATTGCGGAAATATTAAATTCCGCAAATACCGCATTTGAGCAAATTAAAAAAATATCAGCGGTAACAGAAGATACTACCGCTATAATGGGAAGTATCACTGGGTTTGCAGGTCAACTTGGTGAATTGAAACGAGCAATGGTAGTAGAAGAAGTACAACAGTTACACAATAGTTATTCTGGAAAGAAGTCTAAGAAAACACCATCGGAACGAGCTTTGGAAATTTATACAACCAAAGCTCGTATTCAACAGATGGAAAAAGAACTTTATCATATGTTTATATACGGTGAACTTAATCACCTGGGTGTTGATGGGTATAGAGAGTTTTGTAGAATAAGAGAAGATTTAGAAAAAGAATCTTCTAATGAAGCTGTAAATGATATTGCTTGGGAAATACAACAGCAAGAGGATGAAAGATTTGTAAAACAAATGAAGATTGCCATTGGTGCTTTGTTTGGAAGTATTGTAGCAGTTGTACAATTAGCTCAACAAATAAAAGATTTATTCTCATAAATAAGTATTTGAACTTAATTAAGGAGTGTTATGAAATATTTGATGTTCTTAACCATCCCTTTATTATTGTCAGCTTGTGGCCAGCAGTATAGATACCCATGTCAAGATCCAGCAAACTGGGACAAGGATATTTGTCAAAAACCTTTATGTGAAGTGAATAGAGATTGTCCAGATCATATTTTTAAACCTGAAGCAGCAAAGCAAGCAACAGGTTTCCAAGCACCACCTAAAAAAGGAGAATGTAAGTGAGTGATAGAAAATTATCTCATCCAGATCGTTATACCGAAGAGGAGTTGATGGTAAGACTTAAATTCTTTATTGGAATTTGCTTAGCATTTACATTAATTGGCATTGTTTTTGTTGTATTATATTCAATTATCTTTGTTACACAACCTCTCAACGCAATTAGTCCAATTGATCAAAAATTCTTTGAACTTATTATTCCAGTAGCTACATTCTTATGTGGTACACTGTCAGGCATTATGTTAGCTGGAACAGGCAAAGATGCAGCTATGAGTGGAATGGCTTCGGCAAATGCTGCAATGAAAGCAAATGGCACACCTCCTACGCCTGTAAAGACTGAACCCAAACCATTATTCTCTGCTACAGCAGACATCGGAGGAACATCTTTGTCACTAAATGTGCCTCCTCCACCAGCACCAGTACCCCCACCACCTCCTCCACCTATTGCGACATTAGCATCAGAACCACCTCCACCACCGCCACCTCCTCCTGGAGCAATTCCTAAGCCACCTGGAGTGGAATAAAGAAAAGGGCCCTAGTGGCCCTTTTTTATTGATAAATAACTGAGGAGAATAAAATGAAAACTGACAAATCTTATCACGTAACCATCAAACCAGAAACTGGCTCTAAACTTAAGTTTAGAAAAGAAGAAAAAAAAGAGAACGATACTCTTCCTTCAACAATTGGAGTCTCCTTCAAAGATCCACATGATATAAAAGAAGAAAGAATATCGTTCAAAACTTTTCTAGAACAGAGCATCCTCTAACCGATCTAAGTCTAACAGGACAATTGTTTCCTTGGTCTGTTTACCATTTGGGAATGGAAAGTCTGCTTTCCTGACCACTTCCCCATCATCATCCAGCATAAAGTATACGACAACATTCTTTACTACTTTGTTGTCGACCACTCTAGTCCTAATCTTCTCTTTCTTTCTCACATTCCTAGCTTGATAGGATCAAACTGAAGAGGCTTGCCCTCTTCGTAGTGATTCTTAAAGTAATCTGCTAGCATCTCCACAGAGAATGCTGCATCATACTCTTCCTTCTTGCAGAGTCTATCGTGATATGCTTCCAAGAAGCGAACTAGTGCCATCTGACTGATACCACTAAGTTTAAATGTAGGCTTTGATGGGCCACGAGTAGGTTTAAACATTTTTTGTACTCACTATCTTTATGTTAAATGATACACTTAATCTTACTCCATCCGATTTTTTGAATGGTACTTTGTGTTCTAAAGTAGATGGAAATATTATTATTCTACCAGGTATATAATCATATTTTACTAATCGATAACCATTTTTTATAAAAAAATAATTATCTTTCTCATACATTCTAAAAACAATACCTTCTTCTATAGAAGAATCTAAATCAAAATAATAAACACCTGACAAAAAACGTGATTCGACCGAATCGGAATGTGAATGAGCATCTTGAAATCCAAATTTTTCTAAAGAATTAAACCAAGACTCCAATATGTAAACTGGTTCAGTTTTAAGATTGTGGTTTATTTCAACACAAAATTGATTAACATATTTGGTTATCAAATTAAAAAAATTACCAAATTCTTTCAAAGCAAGAATATTTTTATTCTTGTAAAGAGTACTTGAAACCAAATCACCCCAAACGTTTTTTTCCATTAAAGAAGATATTGTTGTCTTATTGTTTAAGTATTCCAAATAACAACCCATCTTTTCATTTTCATCGACGTCGTAAAAACCAATTGGTGTTGGGTTCCAGTATTCTATAGCCACATTATTCCTTATAATGAACAAGCATAACCAAGTCTATCCCAAACACCTGTGATATGTTTGCACTTTCCGTGCATCATGAATCCTGTACAATCGCAGGTGAATCCTTTGTCTGTAAATTCTACAGCATATTTGTTGCCTTTACTACCTGTAACTGGCCAAACAACACCAAGAAGCCAATGATTCTTAGTATGAAGTCCTGGAAAGGTAACAGGTTTACGATGATACTTTTTCATTTTACAAACCTCTTGTAATAATTGACATTACCATAGGTCAAACCAAGATCTTTGGCAACCTGGCTAACAGACAGTCCGCTAGACAAAAGCTCTATACACTTTGCTTTTTTATCAACAAGATTGGGACCTTTAGCAACAGTGCGTTTTTGCTTTGTTTTTGTTGGCTTAGAAAGCTCTCGCATCCATTCTTCCCACCTTGCTTTTTGCTGGGAAGGAGTATAGCCGGTATCTGGATCAATTCGTTCTCTCATCATGTAGTCCTTTCATATTAGAACATACATCTTACCATAAGATGGTTAAAAAGTCAACAGTTTGTAACTTATTTTGTTAAAAATGCAATATCAATTTGTAACCTTGAAATAAAGTCTCTTAATTCATCATTGGTTTTTTTAAGATGATCATTTTCAGATTTAATTTTAAAATATTCTTCAGACATTGTTTGAATATCGCTGGAAACTCTAAGATAGGTATCAGTAAACTTTTCGCTCATATAATCCAAATACTTTCATAAAGTAGTGTAATACAATAAATGGAATCATTGCGGGTATTGAATTAATAAAACAATTATACCAAACAACCATTTACAATAATAATAAATAAATTCATCATGGTAAACTACTATCTTTTTCAAAAACAAAAATTTATATTAGTAAGTGACTGGCCTATTTCCAGAGTAAAGAGGAAATACGGTCATTCATTTGAAATACTTACAACTATAAAAGATAAAACAAACATCGACACGATTAGTCAGCGTATAGCTAGACAATACCCTAAGTTTGAACTAAAGACAAGCCTTAGAAGATCCATAATTTTTACTACTCAGATTAGAGAGAAAATAAGACAAAAGAAGCTTGGGAAGGCTAGGTGTGAGGTGTTTAAGAATAAGATGAGAGCAAGATATAGAGGGATCAGTATATTCCAAGGACACAGGCATACAGAAGCCTACAAGAAGTTTATGTCCAATAAAATGAAAAACAATAGTCACAATAAAGGTCTTTATTGGATATACAATCCTTATACAGACGAAGAAAAACGAATAAGAGACAGAACTAAAATACCAGAAGGATTCAGATTTGGTAGGAACCCTTCTTCAACCGAGCATGCAATCTACAACTGTGTTACCTACATTGCCACCAAGTTTCCCAAGGATAGACGATCCAGGATGGATCTTTAACCTTATCAATCTCTCTTCCGTAGTAGTCAACTGTAAAGTCTGATCCTGCATTATCCAACAAAGCAGCATACCTTACTTCAATACCAAGCATTGACACATCGTTGTTGACATCGGTAAAGGTTTTACCTGTATCATTAATATCATCTACGATTAGAATATTTCCAACATAGTCTTCAGGCTCTGGAAAATCTTCTTGTTTGTTCAATGCATAGAATTCACAATCAAAAAATTGACTGATATAGACTGCTGGTACTAAACCACCTCTTGCCAAGCCAACTACAAGCTCTGGTACGAAATTAGTCATTACAAGCTGCCTGATCACCTCTTGCGTTAATCCTTTTACTTCATTATCTGTAATGTAAATTTTGTTCATGATCTTGTAACAGCAAGAATTTTTTCGATTTGTTTTTCAATTACTGGCTTGCGGTTTGGCCATTTGATGTATTCTTTTGTGTCTGCATCTTTAAGAAGGTTAACCAGTAATGGCATGACTAACTTTTCAACTTCCAAAAGTTTTGATCTAAGTTCTTCAACCGTTGCACTCTTCACATCTGTAACAATAGGCTCAGCTACCTCTTCTTCATCTACAGCTGTAAAGCCAAAGTCGTTAGATAGATCCAAATACTCTTTAGGAATGTATGACATTATTGCACCATCTGTGAGAAATTGTTGTGTTTTTCAAACTTAATTACCGATCTAAACTTATCAAATAGAACATCTTTGTGGCTAATAACAAAACAATTAGTATCTTCACCAAGCATCCAAAGTAAGTTCATTACAAAGTCTGTACCATTTACATCTAAGCTGCTATCAAATACTTCATCTAGGATTAGAAGATTAGTGTTAGCAGAATTCTTCAGCTTTGCAATAGTCCTCCATGCAAACAGCAATGCTAGATCGATCCTTTGCTTCTCACCCTCGCTAAAAGATGCGTAACTAAATTCATCCCTGTGTCTGGATTTGATTGTCTCACTAAATGTTTCATCTAATTCAAAATGCACAAAGAAATCCATTGCTTGTAAGTACTTATTTACAAGTTTATTGATTACTGGCAAATACTGTTTAATAATCTTAGTTTTGATGCCTGTATCTTTTAGTAAGATGCCAGCAATGTCTAAGTAATGCTTTTCCTCATTTAGCTTACTCTTCTCTTCGGTAAGTTGCAACACTTTCTTTGCAATCTCTTTTAATTTTTGCTTCTCGTCATCCAGACTTCCCACATCTGTGTTCTGATCCTTCAATTCCTTAATCAGCTTTTTCACATAGTTCTGTTCTACGGTAACCTTAGAATTCAGTTCAGATATTTCGCCAACTAACTTATCAATATTAACTTTTACCTCATTAATAACAGAAAGTCTTTCTTCTACTTCTGTAAGTTTGCCGCCAAGATCAAGCAAAGCTGTGTCTACTTCTTTCAGCTTTTTCATTAGCGTGTCGATCTTGTTGTTCTTAAAATCAGTCTCTAGACCTTGGTTACAGGTTGGGCAAGTTTCGTTCTCGTGATAGAAACCAATCTCATCTTCAACTTTTTGTCTTCTATCTCTTAGTTTGGATTGAAGAGTCTCCAACTGCTTTTCAGTCTTCTTTACATCTCTCTCATCTTCAATGGTCTTTTGGAGATCATCTTTTTCTACAACCTTAGCGTCGATAATGTCAGCAAGTCTTTTAATCTCATTGCCAGCATTGTTGATAAGATCTTCAATCTCTTTTGTTTTCTTCTCTCTATCAACTTCCAGCTTATCAATATAATCTTGCTGAAGCTTTGCTTTTTCTTTTACAAGATCAATCTCGTTTTCTTTGTTGTCAATTAGACTTCTAGTCTCAGAGATCTTCTCTTTCCAAACATCGTTCATTGCAGTGAATATACGGATGTCTAAGAGGTCTTCAATGATTTCTCTTCTATGAGCTGCAGGCAGCTGCATGAACGGCGTAAACGAAGCAGAACCAAGGATTACGACCTGTGTAAAGGACTTATAGTTTAGTTTGAGGATCTGATCCTCAAGATACTTTTGGTAATCTCTAGCATCAGCATCTTGGTTGAGCATTTCACCATCACTATAGATTTCAAATGTGTTTGGTTTGATACCACGAACTACTTTGTAGTCTTTTTTACCAACACTAAACTCGATCTGCACCTCTGCATGCTTCTGGTTAATGGAATTGATTAGCTGAGCTTTGTTGATGTTGCGAAATGCTTTACCAAAGAGACCAAAGCAAAGAGCATCAAGGATTGTACTCTTACCAGCACCATTTTCTCCAATGATAAGAGTAGTGGTGTTCTTGTTTAGTTGGATTTCGGTAAACTGAGAGCCCGTTGAAAGAAAGTTCTTCCAACGAATGGTGCGAAAGTTAATCATTGCGATGTTGTGCTTCGATGAAGAGGTTTCTTACTACCGTCTTTAATCTATCTTTGTTGGTATCAATATCAATTGCATCGACATAGTTTGAAAGCATTGTGAAAGTGTCTTCTACTAAAATAGAGTCATCTTCAACATTTTCTGCTTCATAATCAGACATATCTTCAATGATCTTTAGTTCAATGGGATCTTGTTTGTATATACTTTCGATAAACTTATCAAACTTATAGAAGTCTTTTTTGTTCTCAACAACCAGCTTAACGAGCTTACCCTTAAATCTTTGAAAGTCTACTTCTCCAATTTTGTCTTCGTCGTAGTAATATTTTTCAAAGATTGTGTATGGGTTCTCGACAAATTCCAAACTAAGGTCTTGTGTATCAAAGAGATGGAATCCACGAGGGTCATCAACATCGTCCCAAAACATTTGATAAGGATTACCGAGGTAATGAATGTGACCTCTGCTGTGCCTATGATGGTAATGACCAGAACACACTAGATCAAAGTTTTTGAATAGCGATGAA
>OGWB01000015.1_pt1 | contig 24375 bp, 29 predicted proteins | sample 1575961 | NCBI WGS metagenome assembly OGWB01 (sample SAMN07581556, study PRJEB24739) | freshwater metagenome | place: Singapore | collected 2015-04 | reverse complement strand
AGCAGAGAAGGCGAGGAGTTTAAGCGGGAGACGCACTCGGGAATCCTACAGGCATGGCACTACCCAACTCGATGACTGTTTCCTCTGGCTGGATGATTACGACTTCACCGTAAGGGCTCTCCACCCATGCCATCTCAGAGTGGTTCCAGTTCCACTGAAAGCCTGGGTTGTCTGTAGGCTTAGGGTCACGCACCACCCATTCCCAGTTCAGCCATACAAGCTCCTTGCCATCCGGTACTTCAGGAGGGTTAGGAACCTCAAGCCAGCCTTCAGTCCCGTCAGTTTCGGGCTTCGGGATCGACCCGTTTTTAGTGTACATATCTCACCTTATAGATTAGGGAAAGCAGCAGTGGGAGGAGTAAAGTTTGCTGTGTAACGAGCAATGCCCTTGGTGATTCGTAGGTCGTCGATGTAGCCGTTGAAGTCGTTTCCGTTTCCTGTAATACCGCCTCCGATTCTAAGGTCGGCTTGAGTAGTAAATGCTTGCGCTGAGGTTTGAGTGCCAACCGAAGTTCCGTTTACATACATAGTGATTGTTGATCCATTGCGTACTACCGCAATATGCGTCCATGTCGTTGCTGAGATTGTTCCACCATTGATTGCAGTTCCACCAGCATCGTTGTGCCACAAAATAGCATTGGAGCCATTTAAATAAAGCAGATACCTATTAGCAAACAATGAAGAAGTCCATGTCGTTGCAATTGTTCCGCTTGTTCCTACTCTATAAATCCAACACTCCAATGTAAAGTCGCCCGACGAGCCTAATGTAAACAATTGACTTGAAGGAACCAACAAATAATCCCCAGTCCCATCAAACGCCAATGACCCTGTGCCATACTTCTTCACACTGGTGCTGATCTGTGCGTTACCGACAGTCTCTAAATTATTGCGACCAGTGTTGTCGAGAATGCCAGCGTTGGTGAAGTTGGTAAGAAGCTGAGTGTTTGTTACTGCCGTTGGAGGGCTTGTTGGTACAGTAAAGGTTGTTCCACTCGGGTACAAGCAAGTTCCGTTTATAAATCTGAATCCAGAAATAAAGCCATTAAAATATAGGCCATTGTATTCCCCGCCCCTCGCCAATGAAAACTGAGATGACTGGTCTATAACAGACGATGTTCCAGCGGTTGTGTTAACACCATCTTGAACACCATTGATGTATAGTCTGACATTTCCACCATCCCGAACCAAAGCAACATGCGTCCAAGTATTTAATGGAATGGTGCCACTTGAAGTAGCGTACTTTTGACTTCCAACATAAATTCCACCGGACAAAGTTCTGGATGAGTTTAAATATATCTCAAAACTGATAGACGAGGCTTGACCTGCTGAGTTACCTTGCCCACAAATGTATTGACTAGCGCCAGTTGAAACAGTGTTATAAATCCATGCTTCAGCAGTAAAATCATTAGTTCCAAGCGTAATCCAAGAGCCATCAGGCACACTCAAATAATCCCCACTCCCATCAAAGTACCCGCTACCGCCGACAACACTGGGCGACCATGCACTAGTAGGCTGGAATGGGCTGAAGGCTTGGACGCTGGTGTTTCCGTTGACCGTGATTGCAAAAGCGTTTGGGGAGTTATCAACGAACCTGTTGGATTGGCAGGTGAGGAGACTTGTGCCAGAGATAGCAGTGAGCGGTGCTGTTGGTGGAGTGAAATTGCTGGTGTAGACAGCAGTGCCTTTGACTACTCTGGCATTAGAAATGTAGCCGACATAATTTGTTGTTCCATCTCTGTTGAGGCCAATCTTTAATGTTGCTGCATCACCAAAATCTGATGAAACAGTCCCAGTTCCATCGTTTACACCATTGATGTAGAGCTTGGTTTGGTTGCTGCCCGTTCCTTCTCTAACAGCAACAACATGAGTCCATGTGTTTGCTACTAAAGAAGCTGTTGAAGTTATTGCCCCAGCAGAGTCATATTGAAGCCGCAATTTTGAACTACTTGTAATATCAAATTGCCAAGTTCCTGTGGCTGACGATGAACCCTTTGCAAGGATTGTATAATTAGCCGCTGGAGAGACTGATGTTGGATAAATCCATGCCTCAATAGTAAAGTTGCCAGTGCCAAGGTCTAGCGCAGCATTATCTGCAACAGTTAGGTAATCCCCACTCCCATCAAAATAATTACTCCACCCAGTCTGGCTAAACGGTGAGAATGTTCCCTGTGTCGTATTGCCGTTACGGGTGATGGTGAAGTTATTTGTAGATGAGTCTAGGAATGTGTTGTTCTGCGCTCCGTTGGTTCCGTCACCGTGGAGGAGCAGAGTCACATAATCAAAGAACTCGTCAGCAGCACCACCAAGACTCTTAAAAGCTCCAAATGCCCTGGCGGTTGCCGCTGCAATAGTTGAAATGACAGGCATGGCTATCCTTTAAGCAAACTTGGTCTGTGAAGCGAGAAGTGTAAAGGTTGCATCAGCAGTCTTCACCGCAGTCAATACATAAGCGTCCACCGATGAAGCATTTCCACCCGTAGGAGCCGTTCCACCCTGCCACTTAGGTGTCACACCCGACCCGTCAATCTGGAAGGTATTTGGGTAGTAAGCAGTGCTTCCGTTCGTCACCAACAGAGCTAGCGATACAGACTGACCAGTAGACATGATCGAGTTCAGAGAGTTAGAACCGTCACCACGAATGTTGAGCGCAAAGTTCCTAGCTGCGTTCGTCGTATAGAACTGAACCACCTGAGTGATGACATCGTAGTTAGATGTCGTTGCAGGCGCAGAACCCGTTACCGTTGTTGTCTCCAGAATCGCCTTCATCGTGGCACGACCACCGATAGAAGCGTTCCCAACCGCAGAGAGCGTACCCGTAAAGGTGGAAGCCCCAGTAACCCCTAGCGTACCTCCTACAGTGGCGTTGTTGACCGCTGCAAGAGTTCCGGTAAAGGTAGATGCACCCGTAACTCCGAGCGTCCCTGAGAGGGTCTGGTTAGCCCCTGCGATAGTCCCAGAGAAGCCAGAGGTTCCGGTAACATAAAAGTTACCACCGACAGTGAGAGAGTCACCGTCTGCGCCCGTCTCGAATCGCTTCAGAGCCGCCATAATCTCTCGGCCCATGTTGTTCATTGACGATGGGGGGCATCCTTCAGCAATGTTTACACCGTTAACGTCGGTGTTGTTGGCTGCTGATGCGTCGTATTCGCTAATCTTTGCTCGTGTCATTTACTTACTCCGTTTCAGTTGAAAGTAGCCCACGCATGGTCGTTGCTGGCATGTATTGTGTAATCGTAGGTTGTTGTTGACCAGTTCTCATCATTGAAATAAGACGCTCCACATCTCCAATTCGCATCTGCTCTGCTGCTGCACGAGAGGCTATTGAGCCTGCTGCTAATGTAGCCGCAGTCGCTTGGTCTAAATATGCAAGACCTAACGTTCCAAAGCCAGGAATCACCCCTGTAGGCGCAAACCTACCAACAAACTTGAGAGCGTTTTGTAGTCCGCTACCCTCTGCCGCAGCCTTAATTGCCTTGCGCTCGGTCTCTGTAAATGGTGCAAGTTTTTGCTTATTGCGAGAGAGTTTCTTTAGCTCGTTGTAAAGGTAATTCTCCATACCAGACTGAGGGAACTGCCCTTTCGATACCGGAGCATTTTCCAAGATGTCCTCAAAGATTTCCGCTTTCTTTTGCTTTGAAAAAAGATCACGGGCTTGAGGCCATAGTTTAAGAGCCTGTTCATCTCCAGCAACAAATTTATTTTTCGGTAGGTTAAGAACCCAATCGTCAAATCGATCACGGATAATCTTCATCATCCGATACTGCGTAGGCTCAGAAGGGCTTGCAGATGCAGTAATCTGCTTGCGAATTGCTTGCAACTCAACGATGTCTTTGGGTTGTTGATTAGTCGTAAGGTCATCAATCAAACTGGTGATGCGACCAAAGTTCTGTGTATCAGTTGGTGAGTATCCCTCTTTACGAAGGTCTTTAACAACATCAAACATACCGGCACGAAAAGCTGCGTCATCGACTTGAATACCAGACTGGTTCAATGTCGCATACTTTTGGTCAATCTGCGCTTGGAACTCATCTTTTGTTGGGGCAGCGCCCTTGGAACGAGGACGGACTCCGGCAGCACTGCCAACGCCAAGACCAGTTGCCAACGCAAGGTAAGGGTTCTGAGTGACTTCAGCGACATACTGACTAGAAACACCAGCAGCAGGCGCAGCAATTACTTGACCAATTGGCGCACGAGACACTTCTTCACCGACTGCCCTAGCTCCAGTAGGAGCAGTTCTACTTGCAGACAGAAGTTGACCCGCCTTAACCATTGGCGCAGTAGCAGCTAATGCTTCTGTTCCAGCCTCAACCATCCTCTCGCCACGAGTCTCAGGCTTTATGCCACCCATTCCAATCTTGTCGTAAAGCATGCGAATGCCTTCCGATGTTGTTGGAATCTTCTGATCTGGGTAAAAGTTGTTGTAAGCACTAATTGCAAGGTCAGACAGACCCTGTGCAAGTAATGCACTTACAACACCAATCGGGCCAAGTGGTGAAGCCGCAGCAGCAGTACTTACATAAGGAAGGGCAGCACGACCTGCAACGCCAGCCATGCGCTGCATAGTCTCTCCAGTGGTTGCTGGAGGCGCTACGAAGTTTAACACCTCAGAGGCAGAGTAACCTTCTTTTAATGCTTCGTTAAATCGAGGGTCACGCTGACCAATGTAATTGGCAATCTCATCGTCGGTGTATCCCTGGCGACGAGCAGCGTTAACTTGTTCTCTCAAGTCCATTATCGACCCCCAAAGATGTCGCCAAGAGGTTTGCGTCCAGCAGGCGGTTCAGGTGCTTTTGGTTGCATAAGGTTGAACTCACCTGCCCCGTATGTGCGATTAAACGCATTCACAACACCCTGCTCTTGGAACTTCAGCATCTCAAGTAGCTTTTGGAGTTCTTTGCGAACATCTGCTGGCTTTTGAGCTTGCTTGAGAGCAGCCTGAGAACTTTGCAGCTTGTCGCCCTCTTTTTCGGTTACCGCACCAACTGCTCCTCCCGTTGGAGATGCGTTACGCATAGCGGTAATGGCATCAATAAACAGAGTTCCGCCAAGTTGCTCTAACAACGCCTTTACTCTTGCAGCGTCTGTACCAGGAATGGACGAGATAATAGTTCCGCTAAGTCCGAATGCGTCATTAAAGCCTGGATTGTTAAGGATTTCATTAATCGTCTGTTGCATGCGACGACTCGTGTTCACAACGCTCTCCACCGCAGCCATTTGTTTTGGCTTAGCTAAGGCCATCTCTTGTTTCATTTTTTCAGGGATTGCAACACTTTCAATCAGCGGAGCTTCTTTAGGCCCAATTGGTTTTGTAGCAACACTAGCTGGAACAGTGGGAAGTTTAGGCGGTTCAGTTGGTGATGCTGGAACGCTTGGCTTTACACCAGCCTGTGCTGCACGCAAAAAGTCCTCACGAGACCTTGGAACAGGTATGACTTGACCAGTCTCAAATTTAAGTCTTGCAGCTTGAGCAACCACATCGGCAATATCTTTAGCATTGGGTGCGTTTTGAAAAGCAATGACTTCTTGCTTTTCGCTTGGACTTAGTTGTTCGTATGGTTTACCAAAACGCAGACTAATATAACCTTGAGTCGGGTCATCAAAAGTAATTGGCTTGATATCGCTGACACCCTTGCCGATTGTCTCAACAGTGCCATCATCATAAATCTTAACAAGTTCCTCAGCACCGGATGCAGCCTTACGCTTTTCAATCTTAAACCCTGGTTGCAATACTTTCTGGAATTGAGCGAGTTGAGTTGCGTATTGCATACCCTCTTGACCAAGCGCAGCAAAAGCAGGCAGCAACTCTCTGTTAATTTGCATGCCAGTAACAACAGGAACTGTGGTCTGCACATTCTCGTAGGTTTCAGTTGGAATTGTGGCTTGCGCTTCTCCCATTGTTGGGATAAATGCTTTCTTTGCCAACTCCTGCACTTGCTTTATACGAGTCCTTGCGGCCTCTTGCTCTTGTCTCTGGCGTAGCAGGTCTTGTATTTGAGTCTGGCGAAGGATGTCTTGCAGGGTCTGGTCAAACGCTTGCTGCCTTCCCTGCATGTACGCAGGTGCAGCCATACCCAAACCTTGAAGGGTGCTAGTGCGCTGCCCTCGTGGTGCGCCAGCCTGCATCAAAGCATTGCCCAAGGCCATTAGACCTTGAATCCTAGCGTTGCTTTGCGTCTGCTCCATTTGTGCGGGAGAGAGCAATCCCTTGAGTAGTTCTTCCATTAGCCTAAAAGTCCTCTGTAATATGTTTGGGCAGGTGACAACAACCCTGCGTTCCGAGACAACAAAGCTAAGAGTTGCGAGTAGTCCACACCTAAATAATTCTGCATGGCCTGTTGCTCTGCTGCCGACACCGGAACTTGAGAAATTGGCAGTGATGGCAACTCAAAAGGTGTTTCTGGTTCAAGCGGAGTCTCCTCAATAATCGAGGGAGGCTCTACAGGAATAACCTCAACCGGAGGCTTGGGAGCCGTTACCGTAACGGTAGGCATCTCAGGCTCTTCAGGTTTTGTGCCGATGATAGTCACCGTCGGCATTTCAGGCTCTTCAGGCTTAGTTCCAATCACCTCAACAGTTGGAATCTCTGGCTTTGTGCCGATCACTTCTACCGTCGGAATTTCTGGCCTTGTGCCAATAATCTCAACAGTGGGCATCTCAGGTTCGTCAGGACGCTTGCCAATCACCTCGACTGTTGGAATCTCTGGAGTTCCAAGCACCTGAACAGTACCAAGCAAGTCTACCGGCTCATCTTTTCGACCAGTAACCGTTACCGTTGGAATCGTATCCAACAAAGATGGAGTCTGTACGCCCGTTGTGGTTACGGTACTGATTGGCGGTGTAACTACATCTGTTGGATTGTAAGGAATGAAAATATCCTTGCCATCACGAGTCAGATAAGTTCCACCTAACCTTGGATCAAACTCAGCCGTTGGGGTGTTGCCATAAAAGCCACCAATCTGAGCTTCTGCATCAGTACCCAAAAGCGACCCAGTTGTTGGGGCATTTGAAACAACCTCAGAGTCAAAGATTGAGGAAAGTGAACTATCCAATTTGTTTGACAGTTCGCTACCAACAAACGATGTTGCACCTGCTTTTAGACCCTCTGTTACATCTCCAGTAACCACAGAGCTAACAATAGTGTTTGCAACCACTGGTCCGACAATAGGTGTAAGCAACGCAACCGCAACAGGCGCTAACGGAGTTGCCATTGCTTTAATTTGATCCCCCAAAGCACCTGCGCCCGTAGCTTCTCTCCAAGCGTAAGGGACTGCCTGACCATCTACGAACTCAATGTTGTACCAAGTAAAACCTTTTCCAGCAGAGTTGTTTAACTCATTAAGAGGGATGACCTCTCCGGTTTTGGAGTTGATGACCTCACGCTCTTCGGCCAATATCATTGGAGCAGACCCATCCCCATAATAACTAGGGTCTGCTATTTCCTTTGTGTACTTATTCTCTTTCAGGTCGGCTAGGCTCGTGACTCCATAAGAAGCCAACTGATTAGCCATGTCCGTGATGATCTTGTCTTGATCCTTTGAGAACGATGCTTGGTGATTGACACCCAGAACATTTGTCTGATTTGCAATCTCATTCTTCAGGTTATTGGCAACATCGACATCGTACTCACGACCTTTGACCGTTGCGGTGTTGACCGTTGCGGTATTCGTAGGCACAACAGAATCGGTCATGGGGTTGTAGAACAACCCACTCCCAAAAGAGAAGAATGAAGGATCGAACATTATCCTAGCAACCCACCAATGAAGTTACCAATCTGCGAAGTGGTAGATGGGAACAGTTTCTGTGCGGTTCCCAAAACATTCAGACCAGCACCCAAGTTCTGCAAGAATGAGTTGCCCTGTTGTTGAGGTTGCTGCCCAAGGCTTCCTAATGGACTTCCATAAATCGAGGACAGGTATCCACTCAATTGAGCATACGGAAGTTGTTGCTGATACTGATACCGCTGGATTGCTTCTTGCAATGGTTGGGCCGCAATCGCTTCTCTCTGTGCGCCAACTTGTGCAAGCGTCTGAGATGGCAAGAACTGTTGTGCGTAAAACTGAGGAGCCAACTGAGCAGCCGTTCCCAGCGCACCCAATGCCTGCTGCTGAAAGCCCCGCTCACGAGCGTAGTCTTGTCCGACAATGTTAGAGGTCACATCACCGAGCGCACGACCAAACGACTCAGATGCCGTTCCTAGCGCTCTCTCCATTGCTCCTGATCCGTACCGCCCCGCACGAGAGAACTGTGAGGAGATGCCAGGAATAACCGACTCTGTGAATTGTTGCGTTAGAGGACGAGTTGCCGCTTGAATCATCTGCTGCTGGTAAGGAGAGCCAGATAGGAAGCCACCTAGCGCAGTCTGTTGTAGACCACCAAGAGAAGTCCCGTAAGCCTGTTGTGCGGCCTGTAAAGCAGGCGATGCGGCACGAGCAATGTCTTCTTGTTGCTGGAGTGCGGATAGGGTCTGCTCACTGGGAGAGACATACATCTGCCCTGGGTAAAGAGTAGGCTGCGGCCCCTGCAAGAAAATCTGTCTTGCACGACCAAGAGCTTCAGATAAGTAAGGCCCGATAATTGGGTCAACTTTGGTCTCGCCCTGTCCACGAGGTAGGGTTGCAATTTCAGCCATGTTTCTATCCTATCAATATATAAGCGTAAGTCTTGTCAGAGGTAGAGTTAGCGTAATGACTAATCGTTGCCTGCCCGTTCTGTTGGGCAGATACATAAATGTTTGAGTAAGCCTGTGGCGCAATGTGATTCACAGTGATAATTACTGCTGCCGTTGCTGGTGCTGGTGCTACTGGCTCATAACTGTCGATTGTGAGCTTCTGGTCAGTCGGAGACCACCAAAACTCAATGTAATCGTTCGCTTGTAAATTTACAAAATAATTCCAAGCAATGATCGTATGACCATCAATACCACCAGCACTTCCATGAATAGATACTAATCCATTTGTACCGTCAACAGATGTTCCATTCTTCTTTATCCAAGCATAAATGTTTTTAATGCCAGAAGAATTGTTGTTGATTTGTGCAGACCAAGCAAAGTTGTAAATACCAGGGTTTGCAACAGTAATCTTTGAGTCATCTACCAGAGAGACACCATTGGTAAAACCAACTGTGTTCAACTTTACTGCTGCGCTGGCTCCAGATGCCTGAGCCTGTGAGCCATGAACATAGTCTCCAGAATTGTGCGAAGCGTTTGAAGTTCCAAAATCGCCACGGGTGCATCCAGTAAATGATGTGGATGTTTTACCTGTATAACTGATGATCTCGTTGTTAATTCTTATTGCACCAGCAGACCTAAAACCAGTAGTGCTTGCTACTGGCAGTGTTGTTACTGACGAATTGATGTTGCCACTCAGTGTTGTATATGATAAATCCTGAAACTCACCATAAGGAGCAGTATCGTTAAAAGCAGCACTCGAAAACGGAATCAAGACAATCTTTGTGTCCGGTGAGATACGAGCGTCATAAAGGGTGGTAGAGGTGGCGTTACCAGTCGCCAGGGTGATAGTCCCTGTGTTGTTGGTCTTGCCATCCATAATGTTGTTGACGATCTCTGCGACATTTCGAGGATCGCCACCAATCGGAGGAAGCCTGCGAAACATTATCGCATCCCCGCAGGCTGAGTATCTACATCAATCGCAATGGCAGTCTCCCAATTTCCAGAGGGAGATACCCGAAATCTATGGTACTTGCCTACGCTTCTGAGTGCAACCCTGTTTTCAGCACTTGCCGCAGTTAAATTGCCAAAACTAGGGTCAGTTGCCAGCGTCTGACGACTTGCTACCGCCACAGAAGCACTACCACCGTCTACATAAGGCTTAACAAGCGTCACCATCGTCTGCTTTCCCTCACCGACATCTGGAGTTTCAATGGTTGCAGTCTTGTTCGCACCAGAAAAGGTAATAATCTTAGCCCCAGAGACCCCTGCAAGACTCAATTTACCACCCAGCCAAATCCTAGAGTCCAAACTCGTCTCTAATGCGTCAATTGAGTTTGAATACGCATCTAATCCCTCAAGCGATACCGCAGGTGTTGAGCTACTTGCAATCCTCGACACAGAAGATTCGACCACAGACCAGCGTTTAGTAACGATGTGGTACACCAAAAGCTCGTAAGTGTTATCAAGTACCGGATAACCCCATACGATTAGATTACGCACTGGGTCTACTGCGGCACTCATGTTCTGAATCGTTGCCTCTAGCAGACGAGTGTAGAAGTATCGGTTGACCTTCTCAGCACCAATCGGAACTACATTCTGTCCGTCACAGGCATAAAATCCGTCATCAGCTAGGAAGTAGGTAATTCCCTGCCATTGGACGACAGAGTTGCCCTCATAGCACCCAAGGTTCCGAGAGATGTTGTCAAACTGGAACACAAGGGGTGTCCCGACATAAGACATCCGATAGATGGATCGCTCACATAGAACGAGTCCGAACTCACCACCCGTAACCCCACGAACCTCACCACCGTCAGGCAGGTCTTGGAAGTCGGACTGTGTAAGAGCAGAACTTGTCCATGTCGTAGGATCGTTAATCCCTGACCATTGAATGCGAGTAGAGTTTGTTGGCTGGTTTCCTGTTACTACAAAGTCCCGCACGACCGTCACATACTTAGCCTTTGGAGCGCCAGAACTCAAAACTGCAAAGTTCCCGTTCGTGGTCAGGTCATAAGCCTGAAGGGTGTTCGGTGAACCAGCAGCGATTAGGGTATTACCAAACTGGGTGAAGTACCAACGCTCTGCTTGGTCGTAAGTCGCACCAGAAATATTGTCCAAGCTCAAGTCTGCCGAATCGAGCAGGTAGAGAATCGTCGGACTTGCCGCAAAGATTTTGGTAGTTCCGGTGTTGTTCTTTGCCGCAACCACGCTCACTAAATTCTGACTAGCCGCCTGAGAGTAGTCCACTTCCTCTGGGAATGGCCCGTAGCCGATGGCACGAGGATATACATTCTCAGCCTTTGTAAGCGCACCCACAGAACCAGGCTGGTCAGGCAACCACTCAGTAAAAGTTAGGCGGCTTTCTGCCATGTCGTACTCTCATTATTTACAGGTGTCCAAGTGTTCCCGCCTGGAGCAACTGGAGTCCATGTATTGTCTTGAGGAGTCGTATCTGACCACTCCTCACCAAATTTGTAACCATTGCATGCCACATTTGTAGCAGCAGTTATTTGAGCCTCTCCGTACACAAAGAAGCCACCAGCACCAACCCTAGCCTCTGCCGTAAGGCTTGTCTCAGCCTCAATAGTTGCATTGCCAAGGATGACGAGGAATGCACTTGCATTGACATCTGTCTCGGCCTGTATCGAGGCAAGACCACCTCTCGTAAGATTCGCACCAGCAAAGACATCAGAGTTAGCAGCGACCCCGCCAGTGCCAGTCCTAATGCGCAAACCAGACCCAGTTACGCTTGTGTCTGCTAGTACTGCACCAGTACCAAACTTAACCTTAACTGCACTAGCGGTAACAGAAGTGTCCGCTAGGATCGTCGCTAGTCCAAACTGAACACGACTGCCATTTGCAACAACAGATGTGTCAGCGCTAACAGCACCGCCAGACCTGCGTGTACGAGTAGCAGACGCAACCACTGAAGTGTCGGCAAGTATTGATCCTCCAGAAGTCCGAGTTCTGCTTCCTGCCGCAGTTACAGAGGTCTGTGCAGAGATCGATGCGGTAGCACTCAGAATAATTCTGCCGCCTGCCGTCACCGAAGTCTGAGCCTGTACTGCACCGCTAGAGGTTCTTGTGACTGTAGCGTTAGACACTACACTGGTTAGAGCCTGAACGAAGCCCTGACCGTCTACTACATTCCCGCCAGCGCCTTCCGAGCAGGTGACATTTGTGAGCGCCTGTATCTGAGCCGTTGAGATAAAGATACAGGTGGTGTGACTCTCCCATAGAGCGTCATCCAGGGAGAAGGGAATGGTGTCAATATTCCCAAAGTAATCGAGCAGTTCAAGCGTGAACGGCCCACAGATTCCATCCTCAGTCCAATTCGCATCTAGAGAGAATGGGAGATCGTCAAGACTCCCAAACTGATCTAGTTGCTCAAGGGTGAGGAGTGCCATTAGCCGATGGAAGCAGTGAAGTTGCCCGAGCTAACTTGGAACACATCACCAGATTCAACAGTCTTCGATGTCGTCAGAGGCGTGAACATGAGCATGTTGCCAGACGAGAGCGCATCAAAGAGTGCAATGTGCGTGATCGTTCCCCAGTTCCCAGTTGCCTGCGGGAAGGTCACATTGGCGCTGGAGGTCACAATGCTATTCGCAGCAGTCGTTACAGAGACCGACTGACGAACATAGGATCCACCAGAGACTTCCGTACCGCCACCAGAGACATCAGTGGTGGTCGTGAACAGACCCATGTAGGCAGTTGTGGGGGAGGTGTAAGAAGTGTTCCGCAGAACATGATCCAGCACCTTGTTGGATAGATAAGTCGTAAATTCAGCCATTTTTTACCTCGTGGTTACAGTCATGTTTAGGGGTACACCTGCATACTCAGAGCCTTGGTCACTCACATTGAGAGAGTCCATAGCGTTCTGATACAACTGAGACCATACCTGCAAACGACCATCGTTCATAAGGTAAGGCTCGGCCTCCAGCAATGAGCCATAAAGCAAAGCATCTGGCGCATTGGCTAGGAAGGTATTCGATGAATTGGAGTCACTGAGTGCCGTTGGCTTAGAGTAGTAAAGCATCGTAAGCGTGTATGCAGCATCAGGAATGGGTGCGAGTTCGATCTCGTTTGCCCGTAGCGTGTAGAACACAGGCTTTCCAGACTCATGCGCCCGAGCATCTCTCGTGAAGGCACTCGGACTCATGTATGTCAATGGAATGCGTGGGGTTCCCACGATGTAGAGATCACGCATCTCTAGAAAGTCACTCGGCAAGCCTACCGTGTTGTCTCCACCAGTAGTACTTGCCGTTGCAGTGACCAACATCTGCCGAATGCGTAGCTGCCTCGATAGGCGCAGTTCGGCTAGTGTTATGAAGTCAGGAATCTGGTCTGTAAGATCAGTCCGTCCTAGCCAACTGGCTACTGCCGCCTTCAGGCCGTTGTAATTCGTTAGTGCCATCTTTTATGTCTGCCCAAGAGTAAGTGTACGACCCAACATGACCAATGAGATTGCTCAGTGCATGGTCAACGAATGTTTCAAACCCAGCGTCAAAAGCAGCAACACAAAAATGCACATCTTCACCGAGAATCTTGTCGCCAGGAATCTGATAGAACCAGAACCAAGGCTGCGGTGTCTTCCTGAAGACTTCTGCCTTCACCATCATCACACCACATCCAATGGCAGTTACAGGCTCAACCGATGTCTTGTCCTTAGAGTCAACAGGGAGCCAAGCGTTCGTCTTTTCTTCGTAGTTAATCTTGAGTTGCTTTGCCGTTGCCCTAACTGGGATGCTTCTCGTGGTTGCGTTTACACCCACAATCGGCTTGTCCAAGCTCAACAGTCTTTCAATCGTATCCTTCGGAAACCTCATATCTGCGTCGATGAACAGAATGTAGTCACATCCATCATCTAACGCTGCCTGCACCAACTTGTTACGCTGGTCAAAGATCAATGTGCCGTTGACCGTGTAAATCCCAATCTCACCCTCTCGGTTTCGTGCGTCATATGCACACATCACCGCTAGGTCAAAAGCCGTTCCAATCTCCATCTCACCCCTGCTGGGGATACATATACCCACCTTCATCACACTCTCCCTGGTCGGACACGAAAATATTTGTTGTCAGGATCGTTCAACCAAGCCTTCATTGCCGTTTGATCGACAATGTGGAATCCACGACAGATTCCCTTCTTGTTGAGTTCCTGAAACACCGAGAGAGGTATTTGAGCAATGTGTGTCCATTCGCCCCAACGAGCCTTCTCGTCGGTCTGTGCGTACATGGCTTTGTTCTGCTCAATGATGTGGGATACATCCTGCTGCGTCTCCACCACGAAGGTGTCTGCATCAGGCATGTGTGCAATTTCTGTCACTCCCGTAACGGGGTCATGACTCAGTATTTTCTTCATACAACCTCAAGAAAAAAGTGGGGGCAGATTGACCCACCCCCACTCTAACACAACTACTTAGGATGCAACAAGGTCAGCAACCAGACCATGAGCAGCTTCGTTACGCACTTCGAGGGTCAACTCAGCGATGATCTGAGTCTTCTCGGAGTCGCCAGTCTTGGCAAGCTCGTTGGTTTGGAAGGGACGCAGGTAAGCGAGAGCAGCGTACTCAGGATCAAGCACGAATGCGTCACGGCTACGCATGAAGCGATTGGGAACGATCTGAAGAACACCGAAGTCCGACTGATACAGGTCAGCGCCAGCCAGAATGGTGATGTCACCGCCAGTGTTGCTGTTGTAGCGATGCTGGGCCAGACCCGTGAAAGCAGAGACAACCTGCTTGAGTGCGGGAGGAACCACGAGCAGGGTGGGCGTACCACCAGCCGTGAAGACCTTCTGAACCACATCCTTGAGCATGGACTCTTGGAAGGTGCGAGTCGTACCGGAGTCAGAACGAACATCCGTACCGTCACCCGTGGGGTTCGTACCAGCAGCCTGCTTGTTCACATTGGTGGTGATCCAGGAGAGGAGCGTACCCATCTTGCGAGTGCCAGAAGCACCTGCATCACGGGCTTGGTTCGCAGTGATGATTGCCTCGATGTCACGCTTGAGTTCAGCAGAAGCCTTGGCAAGCTGGTAAGCCTTCTCAGACTTACGACCTGCTTTGTCAACTGCCTCAAGGGTGTTCGAGACCTGAATCGTCTTGCCAACGATCTGAGAGTAGTTACCAATGCGGACGGTGGGGGTCAGGGTTGCGGCAGTAGCGTCAGCACCTTCAGCCAAGAAGTTGAGGGTGTTAGCGTCAGCCAGGGAGTCCTTCTGCCACTCGTGGAAGACCGCAGTAGCTTTGGTCTTGCCAATCGAGGACATGATGGGCGTGTCTTGGGGGGAGATGTTATAGATGACATCAGCGAGGTCTTCACGAAGACCCTTGGCAGCGTTAGCGCCAAAAGTACCGAATGTAGGCATTTTTACTTCCTTTCAATTAGAGAAATGATTCAAATAGTCTGGCAGCGTCTTTGACCTTGCCAGTTTTCCTTACTTGTTCTTTCAGTTTTTTAGACTGGTCTACATTTTGAGGTGCAGAACCAGGCTTGAGCATCCTTGGCGCTTCCCGAACCTGCTTGGTTGCACCAACTTTGTTCTTCATAAGTTTGTCGTACTGCGCTGCTTTGTAGAGTGCAGTCACCGCCCGAGAGTCGTATACCTGACTGAGTTCCTGATCTGAGAACCCAATCGACTTGGCATATTCACGAACTTCTCTCTTAATGACTTCACCCTTAACTTCATCTGTCCACTCGGGGATCGCCTCTCGCAGCTTTGCAGCCTCGCTCGCCAAGTGCGCCTTAAGACGCTCCTGTTGCTCTGACTGCTGGGCTTGAGCCAGCCTCATCCGTTCCTGTTGGACTGCCTGAAGTTGCTTTTCTCGCTCTGCTTTCTCAGCGACTGCCACGGCATAGCCAATTGGATCAGTCTCTTTCAGTGCAGATAGGTCTTGCTCTGGCTGCTGCTGGAGCATCTGCTCAATGATGGTGAGTCTCTGAGCGTATTGGTCACGAAGTCGTGCAGCCTCCTCAATTTTCGCCCTCTCAGCCTCGATTACCTTGCGCTGCTCGGCTACTTCTTGGGTTTTCTTGGTGTAATCTGCGGTGCGAGAATAACCCTTGATAAGCTCATCCAACGGCACATCCACCTCATCCTTGCCTACTTTTACCTTGTAGGTGGCAGTGGGTTCCGGTTCTGGCTCATCGTAGTCAGGCTCGTCTTCCAGGTCTTCCTGATACTCAACCTGTTCAACTGCATCCTCAACAACCTGCTCGGCTGCTGGTTCCGGTTGGGCTTGCGCCTCCGGTTCCATCATCCCTAAAAAGGCTTGGGCTGCATCACTCACAGTACGAACACTCCCCTCGGGGTTGGTGTTTTCCATAACGACTCCTAGTTAAAAAAATCTAAGCCGCTTCTTCTCAATCTTGGGACTATCCGCAAGGGATTGAAGTGAAGCCACAAATTCTTCAATAGCCCGATACTTGATATTGGCTCGTTCCCGAACATCTATATCGTTCTCGTCACTATTCAGAATGAGGGAAATATACCCCTCTCGTTGTTTCTTTACAACACTCTGGAATACATCGTCTAGCAAGAGCCTCGCAGCCCGTTCTGCTATGTTGTCCAATTAGTAGGTTCCTGGTATCTGAACATTGCCAGTGATCTCTGCACCGACCTTTGCCGCCTTGAGTTGAGCCTCGGCTTGGAACTCAGCAGTCTTGAGTTGGAGGCTTGCTGCTGCCTTCTCTCGCTGAAGTTCAATGTCTGCCAGTGCCTTCTCTCTCTGTAGCTGGATGTCGGCTTGAGCCTTTGCTTGGGCGATTTGGATGTCGTTCTGCGCTCTTGCCTGCTCCGTCTGCATCTGCATCTGGAGTTGCTGCTGCATCATCATCATTTGGGGATCAGGTTGTTGTCCCTGCGCCTGTGCCAGCGCCTGCTCTGTTTCGGGAGTAATTTCACGGAAGAACTCACTGGAATCTCTAAAACCAGCACTCTCGATAAATCTGCCAAGCGTGGCTCGATATTGTGCGAGGCCAACCATAGTTTGACCAATTCCTCCCGCCCCAAGTAGCTGCTCCTGTTTCTGAAGAACCATTGCAAGCATCGCCATCTGTTCCTGACGATTCCCAGTGCCCAATCCTACATTACAGGTCACATCATACTCAGTGTCCCACTCACGAGGGTCTACAGAGACATACTTTCCACGCAGCCGGATAACCCGAGGCTTGTCCTGATACTTACACAGAAGGTGGAGGATGTTCTTGAACAGGTCACGGATACCGCCCTCTGCGAACAGTCGTGCGATGAGTTCCAACTTAGACCCAGCAGCGTTCTGCATGGCTGCAATAGCAGTCGCAGTCGTGTTCTGGAGAATGTTGGGGTCTAGCCCCTGTGCGGCCTGAGAGATGCCCGTACGCTTCTCTTGGATTCCGTCCAAGTACTGAAGCATGGGGAACGACTGAGAGGCCACAGGAGCCACCGTAAGCTGCTGGAGAGCATTGGGATTCTTGACCCGAACGACACCACCAGGGGTTACGGTTAGCAAGTCATCGAGGTTCACCTGCCCATCTACCGCCATCACACGAGCGTTGTTGGTCAGGTACAGGTTGTCCAGAATCTGTCTAGTGATCGTGGACTTAATCAGTTGCAAGTCCATCGTCCGGTCTGCCAGCGAGGTTCCGAAGAACTTGTGCGGCATGGGAATCGGGCAGATGGAGCAGAAAGGTACATAGTCGATCTCGGAGTCGTCGAGAATCTCCATGCCTGCGTAAACCACCCTGCGGAGTTCAGCGATACCGTCACCGTCATAGTCCACACGGATGTAGCACTCGAAGGTCTCAATCTCTTGCATCGAGTGATCTAGCGACTGCTTGTCCAGAGGCTGCTCACCCTGTGAATACCGAGCCACCCTCTCAGGGGTGAATGTCAGGTCTTCGTAGCTCGCAAGGTTCTCAACCACCTCTTTGTCGAACCCCATAGCGATGAGGTCAGAGCGAGTCACCAGAGTCCGGTGAGCGCAGAATGGTGCGTCTGCAATTGTTCGTGCCTTCTTGGAGATGATGAACTCCTCCGGTGGCACATTCTCAATAACGACTTTGCCCTTCTTGGCGATCTTCTTTACTTTTACATTGTAGGCAAACAGGGGCTGCATGATGGGTTGCAACTGGATGCCTTGCTGCTGCGCCATCATCAAGTCTTCAGGCGTAGGAGGAATCGGAGCCTCACCTACCTGAAACTGCTCTTGCTCCACAACTTCGTACTGCTCGTCAGCCAGAAGAATCGTAAGTTCTTCTTCAGTGAGGTTTTGGTAGGACTCGGTGTTGACTTCCTCTTTCTCGTCCCAGTAAACCTTAACAATGCCGTTCTTCTGAAGCAGAGCATCCTTGAACCATGTGTGCATGATCGACACACCAGGGTTGTCCCTGTAAAAAACCCAATTACAGTAGTCGGTTGCCTGTTTAGCCTTTTCTTCGTCTCCAGGGCCATTAGGCTCAAACCTTACTGCCTCGTCAGACTGAGTAAAGACTCTCAGGAGAGCAGGCAGCGCACCGTCAATGGCCTCTGCAACCTCTCCCGTAACGATCTGGGAGCGACCCTCTACCTCATTGCCGTAGCCCTCACGGTTGTAGTACTGGAGGGCTTTGCGACGAGCTTCAGTGGTCTCCGTCTCGATATACCCAAGTGCATCATAAATCTCTGAGTCTAGGACTGCCTTGAGCTTCTCTGGTGTCATACGATCCATTGTGTCTTCACCTGTATGGGTTTACCCCAGTTCGTTGTCTGATTCATGCCTACCGCTAGATACCGGAACGAGTCACTTCCGTGTGACGACCAGTCATGTAAAGGTTTGTCAAAGAATACATTACGCTTCTCGTCGTATTCTCGTCTGTAATTTCTCAAGCAGTCTAAGCCCTGCTTCGTGGCCTTGTGGAACCAGCACCTCGGAAGGAGTCGCCTAACTGCTGCAATGCCATCGTCTACAGGAAGTCTCGGTACGACTGTACAGTCAAGACCGGCCTCTCGTAGCATCTCCAACCTAGATCGGCCCGTTCCGAGTTCCCTGACCTCCACATCGTGCGGGAGGAGCATTTCAGCCTTCTCCCAGTTCCTTGCCTTGAGTTCCCGTACATACCAGTCGAGACCCTGCCCGTGGTTTTCAATGTAGTCCATGAGCCTAATTTCTTGCCCCGCCACTTGAGCAATCCAGATTGAGGTAGAGTCCCCGACCCCTAGATCCCACGCTGCGTAGGTTTTACAGAAGTCGTCTCTAACGATCTCGCAGAACCTACCCTGCTGCTCAAGAGTATTGAGTATCTGCCCGTAGTAACTACCTTCAACGGCAGCGTTAAACGAACACTCAAACTCTTGGTTGTACTTGTCTTCGCCCATCTCCTTCTTGGCAGCCTCAAGTTCTTCAGCAGGGACAATGCCCGTTTGAGACGCTTTGAATTCCAATAGAGCCCAGCCAACTTCCTTCTCTGCCCGATCTCTCAAATCCTTGAAATGGTTGGCCCCTTTGGGAGTACCGATAAACATTGCCCACCCTAGCCTGTCACTCAAAGCTGGCCTGATGATTTCGTTCCAGATTTTCGGGTTCATGTCACCCACTTCGTCCAGCACTACCCCATCAAGATATATCCCTCGGAGTGAGTCTGGGTTGTCTGCACCGTAAAGGCTTATGCGCCTGCCGTAGAAGTCCACCCTTAGCTCTGAGATGTTCGCAGTAGCGTTTAGCGGTTGTGTGTACTTAAGCAGGTAGTCCCAGGCTACTCGTTTGGCTTGGGTATAGGTTGGTGCGATGTAGGCAAAACGAGGAGCTTCTTTCGTGCACTCTAACGATGCTTTGATAATCTGGTTAATAGCCGCAACAGTTTTCCCAAAACGACGATGAGCTACTGCCACCGTGAACCTGTTCTCGTCTACTGCTTGATGTAGGGAGAGTTGATGTTCACGAGGCTTATAAGGGATGACTATTTCTGCCATCCGATTGCCAGAGGTTCCCCGCCTGGGCCTGTATGCTCATTTACCTGCGTCTCTTTCCAGCCTGCTCGAGTCTTGAGCCAGAAAATCATAGCAGTGGTATTACCTGCCTTGGCCTGCTCATAGAGAGACTTAGCCACTTGAGCGTTAGCGTCAATGCGACCGTCATCTAACTCTTGGCGGTAATACTTCACAAGCGTGTCTGCGCTAATGCCAATCTTTGCCGCTATGTCCTCGTGCCGTACGCCAACCGCTGCCAGAGTCTTAACTTGCAGTCTCGTCTGGTCAGTTGGTTGGTGGGGAGGACGCCCCACTCCTTCTGCCATTTTTTAACTCCGTTAAATATACTTCTGAAATGTAAAGTTTGTGCTTATTAACTAAACCACGCAGGAACTTCTCTGCGGCTGGTTTCTGTATAAATAGCGCACCGTCTACGGGAGACCCGTCGTGTAAGTATAAGACTGCCCAGCGCTTAAACAAGTTCTGCCTTCTGGCCTGTGAAGTCTTCCCATCGCTTTACGATTACATCGCAATACTTGGGGTCTAGTTCCATAAGCCTAGCGACACGACCATTTTTTTCTGCCGCTATTAAAGTAGTCCCAGAGCCACCAAATGAATCTAGAACGATGTCACCGCCCTTAGTGTTGTTGAGCATTTGATACTCAAACAATCCCACTGGCTTCATAGTTGGATGCTCACCGTTTCTAGATGGTTTGTCGAACTCTAAAATAGTTGTCTGCTTTCTATCTGCGGCCCAGAGGTGTCCAGCACCTTCTTTCCATCCATATAGACAAGGCTCGTGCTTCCAGTGATAGTCTTGTCGACCCATGACCATCGTAGACTTTTTCCATATCAGACATTGTCGAACCGTCCAACCAGCGTCTTTTGCAGCGCCTCGGAAGTTATAGCCCTCTGAGTCAGCGTGCCAAATATAGAAAACCGCCCCTGGCTTCATAACCATGTCTGCGGCTGTGTACGAGTCCCGTAGGAACTGGCGAAACTGGTCGTCTTCCATCGAGTCATTCTTGATGGTCAATGCGTCTTTAGTCTTACCCTCGTAGGCCACATTGTATGGAGGGTCGGTCAGCCACATATCTACCAACTGTCCGTCACACAGCTTTTCTAGGGCATCTATGCTCGTAGAGTCACCGCACATCAGCCTGTGCCTGCCCAGCTTGTAGATGTCCCCAGGCTTAGTCTTTGGCTCTTCTGGAACCTCTGGAACCTCGTCCTCGTCTGTAAGCCCCTCTGTGGGCTTCACAGGGTCTAGCAGGTTTTTTAGTTCGTCAGCGTCAAACCCAAGGATGTCGAGCGCAAAGTTATCTGCTAACAGGTCGTTTAGCTCTATCGTCAGCAGTTCCTCATCCCAGCCAGCATTCAGGGCTAGGCGGTTGTCTGCGATGATGTAAGCCTTTCTCTGCGTCTCTGTAAGGTGTCCCAGTCTTATGCAGGGAACCTCGAGCATGCCGAGTTTACGAGCAGCCATGACCCGTCCGTGGCCAGCAATGATGACATCATCACTTCCAATCAGGACTGGATTGTTGAACCCAAACTCTTTAATGCTTGCCGCAATCTGAGCCACTTGCTCGTCTGAGTGCGTCCTCGAGTTCTTCACATACGGGATCAGTTTCTCTATCCCGATAACTTCTACGGTTTGTGCGCCCTTCATCGAGTCCTCTTCGGTTGCTCATTTGAAGTTAATTATACACTTTATTTCTCACCAATGATTTGTACCGGAACTTTCTCAAAACCAGACTCAATCATTGCGGCAACTCTATGGTGACCATCAACAATCAAATATTGGTTTGTTTTCGTATCAAACACAACGTCAACTGGCAAGTCCCCCATTGAGCCACCACCAGCCTTGTATTGGTCAACAGCAATTTGACTGACCTTTTTTTGAGTTGGTATTAATTGCGAAACATTTATTATTGCTTCTTGGGGCGCAATATCATTGTAATCAGATGGAAACTTTTCTGCTTTGCTTAAAAACAGCTCAACCAAGTTGCCGCTGGCAGGCTGGCTATTGAGCAATCCCTGCGTGTAATCTTTGTATATTTCTGACACTTTTTTAGGGCTTTGATTTTCTTCTTTCCAAATTTTTATAAGAGAACTTATGTCAAAACTAACTGGGACAGTTTTATACCCCTCATCTATGTAAGCAGCCATCCGATGATGGCCATCCTCTACATAAGGGAAGTCTCCTTTTTGGCTATGCACAAGAACTGGCGGGAATCTTGCGCCTTCTTTCAAAGACTTTCTAAACTCATTAACTTTTTCAACTGTCCCAGCCATTGATCTATCTGACCAACTGTCCCACTCACTTGGATCAAGCATTGATGGCGGCAAAAATTCATGAGGCTCTTGTTTTCTTACCCCGATTGGAAAATTTTTACTTGTTAAGTGCTCTGGAAGCGTTTGTGTAACGTAAGCGTCTAAAAAATCTTTTTCTGATAATTTTTTAGCATTTTTTTTAATTTCACTTAAACCTTGTCCAGGCAACTTAACCTGCCCTTTTGGAGCAGTCGTCTGAATCTCCCGCACTAACTGCTGCACACCCCTCTGTACAGGTTTTGCTGCTGGGGTTAGCGCTCCAGCCACCCCGATAAGGTCTGCCAAGTACTGCTTGTCTGTAGTAATTGGGATACGGGACTGCGTAGGCATCCTAAACGGCATGTCACCGTAAGACATCTTTTCTACCGTCTGCGAAGAGGGCAGGATCATATCGAGTACCGTCCCCAGCGCAGATGGCCCTACTGCTGCCTGTGCCGACTCCTTAGCCTGGAGTAGCGGCACTAAGTAGCGCAGCAAGTTCTGCTGTTGAGGGGTCATCTCTGCCATTTCAGTCCTTTGTGAGTACTACACTCATCGAGTCTATTGCTCTTGGTGTCATCGTCAGTAATTCATCTGGGCATTCAATATCTGAGTTTTTGTGGAAAGTCAGCGAGGTTAGCGTGAACCTGTCTTTCCAGTTTAGATACCAATGCCAGTCTGTGTAATACAGCCAGGAGTTCTCGTTGAACGCCCTGACGTGAGTGGGGTCTTGCCAAGCTCCCCTAGATAAATCATAGGGAACATGAATGTGCATCTGGCCTCCAGGCTTTAGGAGGTCTTTGCAGTTTGTCATTGCCTTCACTAAGTCTGGGATGTGTTCCAGCACGTCGTTAGCCAGAATGACAGAGAAGCTCTCCCTCTCTACCTTAAACTTTCCTAGCCTAGTAGAGACACTCTGCCCCCACGGTACATTAGTGATGTCTAGCACCCAGTCTGGGTTTTTCTCAGGCTGGATGTCTGCGTTAATGAAGTCGGCTCTCCAATCCTTACCGGAGCCGATGTTGAGCTTTAAGCCCTCGGGTAACTCTTCTTTTTTCTTCTTTACCATTTAACCTTGTCGGCCCAATATGCCGCACTCATCTTGCCCTTTGCGATGTTAGCCGCATGACGGGCCTTAAATGACTTCCTACGGGCTTTGGCTGCGTCTGACTCATCCTTCTTAGCTGGGGAGCCAGAAACGCCCTGTTGCCCAAATCTGATGGTTTTAACCTTGTCACCCTCTTTGGCTACGACGACATGGCTTTTAGTAGGGTGGTTCGGTGTTCTCTTGGGCTTGTTGTAGCCCTCGACCCCGATGCGCTCAAGAATCTTCGCAGCTTCCCTAACCTTCATCGGAATCTCGCAGTCTTCTTCTGAATCTTTTCTGGTTGAGCCACAAACTGCTTGCCTGCTTTATTCCCCGCAGATTTTGCACGGTTTGTTGCCGCTTTCTCCGCAGGACTTAGAGCCTTCCATGCAGCATCAGGCAGGTATCTCTTCTTGCCCTCAGAAGGCTTTCCGTCTGAAGTGCGCCACTTCTGTTCTGTCCACTTCTTGAGGGAGAGTTGCTCTTTCTTCATTTGTAGCCACCACCCTTAGCCTTGTATTCCTTGGCCAGCACCTGAGCTTTACGGGCCGACCACTCGCCTGGATCACCGCCCTTGGAACTTGCTTTGATCTTCTTGAAGAGTTCCTTACGCATGGTGGGCTTGGTGTAGTTGCCAGCAGCGTTAACCTTAGACTTCACTTCTTGTACTCCGGTTTGCCCTTCATGGATTTCGTCTCTTTGACGTATTCCTTGGCGACCTTCTGCGGGACTCCGAGTTTCTTGCTCAACTTAGGATTGTTGGCAACCGCTTGCATTAGACGGTTTTGCGCTTTTGAGACAGCAGGCATTTATACCTCCTTGAATCTTATCTGTTGGCAGATGACTGCATACTTACTGACGTTTTCAGCCTCCTCAAGTTTGATCTTGAGGTCTTTTACGATAGCCGTACAAGTCTTGAGGTTGGTAATGGGGTCAGCAAAAAACTGGCATTCCCCGTTCATAAAACAGATAAACGCCAGTGGCATCCACATTAGTCCTCTTCCTCCATCGGCTCCCAGGCATCACAGACTCCGCTTTTCTTGCACTTGAAGTCCCACATTACGCAGTAGACCTCTTTGACGGTAACTCCACACTTGTTCATGGGCATGCCGTACTCACAATTGCCGCACTTCTCCTCACCCTCGGCTGTGCCGTAGGATGCCTTGAGAACTGCGACCTGCTTGTTGCCTTTGTTGACGATCTCGTCCTGAGTCGCCAGAGGACATTCCCCATCTTCGAGTAGTCCTTCTTTCTCGACCATCTCAGGCTCTGACCCGAGAAGGCCGATCATAATCGTCGGGCCTTTCATATGCGCTCCAAAAAAACGCCCTCACGGAGAGGGCAAAAAGGGAGGAGAAGATGGGCGCAATAGCCCACCCCGAA
>OGWB01000014.1_pt1 | contig 24506 bp, 32 predicted proteins | sample 1575961 | NCBI WGS metagenome assembly OGWB01 (sample SAMN07581556, study PRJEB24739) | freshwater metagenome | place: Singapore | collected 2015-04 | reverse complement strand
GTTTCCCAGTCACGATATGGCAAAGCGTGTTCAAGCAGAACGAAAAATACTTTCAACAGTTTGGTGCGGTGGTTGGTGACGAGGCTCACCTGTTCAAAGCCAAGTCGCTTACCTCTATTATGACCAAACTCAAGACCTGCCCGTTCCGTGTAGGCACAACAGGCACACTAGACGGCACACAGACACACCGACTTGTGCTTGAGGGGCTGTTTGGTCGTGCGTATGAAGTCACCAAGACCAAAGAACTCATGGAAAAGAAAATCTTGAGTGATCTAAAAATTGATTGCTTGGTTTTGAACTATCCCGCAGAAGACAGACTTGCAGTCAAGCGAGCCAAGTACCAAGACGAAATTAAGTGGATCATTTCTTCCCAAAGACGAAACGGGTTCATCGCAGACATGTGCCAAAAATTAAAAGGCAACACACTTGTATTATTTCAATTTGTCGAGGGACACGGAACAGAACTACATAAGTTAGTGAGCGAGCGTGTAGGCTCCACTCGTAAAGTGTTCTTTGTATACGGAGGAACAGAAGCGGGAGAGCGAGAAGAGATACGCAAGATCGTTGAGCAGGAGTCTGACGCAGTTATAGTGGCTTCTTATGGAACATTCAGCACAGGCATCTCCATACGCAGACTCAACAATATTGTGTTTGCTTCTCCCTCAAAGTCCCGAATACGAGTATTGCAGAGCATTGGCAGGCAGTTACGAGTCTCCGAGCACAAGTCCATTGCTAGACTATTTGATATCGGTGACGATCTCTCGTGGAAATCTTGGGTAAACCACACAATGCGGCACATGGAAGAGCGTTTGAAAATATACGAATCAGAAGGATTCACTCACAAGGTGGTGAAGATCAAGATAGGAGAAACGGAATGAGAGCCAAGAAGTCTAAACTCCGAGTCTTCAAACTGCGTAGCGGTGAAGAAATCATTGCCAAAGTAGCCGCCCGTCCTCGTGGTAAGTTCACGCTGGAACGCCCCATGAAAATGAACTATTCTGTGGTGACTGATCCGTTCACTGGTATGAAAAAGAGTGTGCTATATTTTACAGATTGGCTTGGTGGTGCAACAGAACTCAAGGTGGATATTCCACGAGAGTTTGTTCTTTTAGAATTAACACCTGATCCAGATATAGAGAAGTTATATTTCACACAGTCAGATGCACAAGACACTTTTAAGGCTAGTGGAACAGGAGGGATTGAACCTGACATTGATCCCGTTATTCCCCCACCCACAGAAGAAGAATTAAAGAAATTAGATGCCCTGTTGGAGTCTATGGGTATTCCTAAACTGGATGATCCTGTGGACAAGAAACCAGAATTTCCTGAAGACGCAAACGCTCCAAAACCACCAAAAGAAAATAAACGACCTCTGTTTCCTCCAATGTTTCCCCCACAACAAAAGGGAATCCTGTTCAGTTTCTCTGTTCCCAACGATATGATAAACGAGTGGATAGAGAATGGAATTATGGATTATTTAAAAGACTGCATGGAAGACTTTATGGACATTGAAATGATGGATTCTATGTTCAAGCCCAAGAAAAAGAAGCCGTCAGTTTCCAAGAAGCAGAAGCCGTCTAAAGGCAAGGGTGAGTGGAAACCGCCCACGGGCGATCAAGCCAAAGATCCCCACTACGGAAACCGTTTGGGTGATTGGTCGCCATTTTTGAAAGACTATATGGAAGGACTCACTGGAGAAAATCCTCAAGACGGTGCTTGACAAAGTGTGATTGTGTGATACTATTCGTAATGAAAGGACATCATGGCTAAAAAGAACGATCATTATATTGACAACAAACGCTTTTTCGAAGAGATGAAAGCGTGGAAAACGCTAGTGAAGGCGGCTGAAAAAGAAGGCAAGCCACACCCACCCGTAACCACATATATCGGTGAGTGTTTCATGGCTATTGCTGACCGCCTGTCACGCAAGCCTAATTTTATAAACTATCCGTATCGTGAAGAGATGATATCGGATGGAATAGAAAATTGCCTGCTGTATGCGTATAACTTTAATCCACGCAAGTCCAAGAATCCGTTTTCGTATTTCACGCAGATCATCTATTACGCTTTTCTTCGCCGTATTTCAAAAGAGAAGAAGCAAGCGTACATCAAACTCAAGAAGATTGAAAATTCAGATATTGACTCTACGCTGAAGAAGTGGTTCCGTGAGAACTACCTGAGCGGAGAGGACAACAAGCCGTCTGTGCTTACTGAAACAGACATTCACAATTTTGAAAAGAAGCCCGAGAAGGCTGAAGCCGAAACCCCAAAGAAAACGAAGAAGAAACCTGTAAAGACGAAAAATAAAAAGTAGTCTTTTTTCTTCATTTTGGAGCAAGATGTGACATAAATATCAGTATGTTCAAAGTATATCTGATAGAAAATGAAGTAAATAATAAAAAATATGTCGGATATACTAAAAATCCATTGCACAAAAGATTCTATCAGCACACAAAATCTGAAAAGCCGATAGGAAAAGCAATACGGTTATACGGAAAAGAAAAATTTAAAATAACCTTGTTGCACGAGTGTATGGACAAATCTACTGCTCTTGAAATAGAAAAACAGTTTATATCCCAATATGGTTCATATGGAAATGGTTATAACTGTTCTGCTGGTGGAGAAACTGCTCCACCATTTAAAGACAACAGAATCTATAAGACTAAAAAGTTTTCAGAAAAAGTTAGACAGAATGCTATAAAACAACATTCAAATCCAATAACAAAGCAGGCACATGTAGAGGGTATAAGAAACTTTTGGAAAAACATATCAGAAGACCATAAGAAAAAAAGAGCAGAGATTTCTATAAAAAATGGTAAACAGAGTAAAGTAGCATGGAATAAAGGCAAAAAGTTCCCAAACGGTGGACTAAAAGGTGAAAAGAATCCTATGTCAAAAAAATACTCTGTTTGGTATCCAAATGGAGAATGTGAAGTTATATTTTGTTTGAAAGTGTTTTGTGAAAAAAATGGTCTGTGTTATCGTAATGCTCAATATGTGGTTGAAGGCAAACAACAACATCATAAAGGATTCAGATTTGCCAGATTGGAGAAATCATAAATGAAACTTCCTATCATTTGTGATACCCACTTTCGGTGCTCGTAACGATTCTCCGGTATTCATGGAGTATTTCATGCGGTTCTTTGACCGCGTGTTTTTCCCGTGGGTGGAAACCCATCAGCCGTCACATATCCTCCACTTGGGTGATTTTTTAGACCGCCGAAAGTTTGTGAACTTCTCCACCCTGAATGCGGTGCGTGAAGGGTTTGTGAAGCGATTGGAACGGACAGGTGCAGAGTTCCATGTTATTCTTGGCAACCACGACATCTTCTACAAGAATACGAGTAATGTGAATTCGCTTCGTGAACTGTTTTCCGACAGGTTTGTGATTCACGAGAAGCCCACAATTCAAGAATTTGACGGGCGACCTCTAGCACTCCTGCCGTGGATCAACAAGGAGAACGAAGCCGAAGCCCTAGAGTTTGTCCGTACAGCACCCGCAGATATCTTGTGTGGACACCTTGAACTTCACGGGTTCAATGTGCTGAAGAACACACCGTTTGACGGTGGAATGAACGCTGACATGTTCAAGCGGTACTCTGCGGTGTATACAGGACACTTCCATTGCCGCCACAGCCGAGACAATGTGCACTACTTGGGTTGCCCGTATCAGATCACCATGAACGATTACGGTGACAAGAAGGGCTTCCATGTGCTGGACACCGATACAGGTGACTTGGAGTTTGTTCCCAATCCGTACACCATCTTTACCCAACTCCGCTACAACGACAAGGACGCTGACCCTGCTACGCCGATTCAAGTAGAAGAGGCACGGGTCAAGGGCAAGTTTGTTCGGGTTGTGGTGGAAACCAAAACCAAGCCGTATCTGTTTGAGAAATTTGTTGACTCCCTGTATGCACACCAGCCACAGACAGTCACGGTGATTGAGGATTTGGCTCCTGAAACACTAGCCGAAGAAAATGTGGATTTGACAGAGGACACCATTACGATTATAAATCGTGAGATTGACGGGCTACAGAATGTGGACTCGTCACGGCTAAAGACCCTGCTGCGTGAACTGTACGCTGAAACCCAAGCACTGGAAAACACTAAACAGCAATGATTCAGTTTACAAAAATCCGATGGAAGAACCTGTTGAGCACAGGTAACACCTTTACAGAGGTGCGGTTGGACAAGTCTCCCACCACACTTATCTGTGGTGAAAACGGTGCAGGCAAGACCACGCTGTTGGATGCCTTGACCTTTGTGCTTTACGGAAAGCCGTATCGTGGGGTGAACCTGCCACAACTAGTCAACTCCATCAACGGCAAGGATTGTCTTGTGGAGATAGAGTTCACCGTCAACGGCAACGCTTACAAGGTGACTCGTGGTTTGGCTCCCAAGGTTTTTGCAATGGAACTGAACGGCAAGACTGTAGAGCAGACTGCCAATGCCAAGGACTACCAAGCAATACTTGAAACCCAAATTCTCAAGATGAACTACAAGACTTTCTGTCAGGTGGTGATTCTTGGTTCCACCAACTATGTGCCGTTCATGCGTCTGCCTGCGGGAGACAGACGAGGCATCGTGGAAAACCTGTTAGACATTGATGTGTTCTCCAAGATGAACGATGTGCTGAAGTCCCGTCTGCAAGACGCAAAGGAAACCCTGCGTGGCGTAGAAAGTGAAATCAGCACCCTGAAACTCAAGGTGGAACACAAGAAAGACTTGATTTCCAAGATTGAGCAGAAGTCTGATTCGCAACTACAGTCGTATCGTTCCCAAGAGGACGAAGAGCAATCTGCCCTTGACGAACTACTAAAGAAGCGAGACGAGTTGCAGGCGGCTATCTCTGCTATGACCGCTAACACCGCTGCGGTTGAAGCCAAGCGGGACTCCCTGAACCAAATGGTTTCGCTCCGAAAGCAGATGGGCAGCAACATCAAGAAGGCACAGGAAGAAAGCGAGTTCTACAAGCAGAACGAAGACTGCCCTGTGTGCAAGCACGATCTACCCCAATCTTTCCGTGACGACATGATTGCCAAGAAGACTGCTCGTCAAGACGAACTACAGACAGCCATCACCAAGATTGAGGAACTCATCTCCAAAGAAAAGGCAAACTTGGAGGTGTTGGTCAAGGAGTCGCAAGCGGTATCTGCAAAAGAAACCGAAGTGGCTAAAACTGATTCAGCCATTGCTGCTTCCAAGAAATACATCAAGCAGTTGCGGGACTTGCAGACCAAGACCATAGCGGAGCGTGACAGCATTGCGGCTGAACGAACCGCACTAGAAGGCATTCAAACCAGTCAGGAAGCCAAAGAAGGGGAGCGTAAGGGAATCGTGGAAGACCTCCACACAATGGAGATTGCCACCGTGCTGCTCAAGGACAGCGGCATCAAGCGAAAGATTATCAAAAAGTATATCCCTGCTCTCAATAAAATCATCAACAAATACTTGGTGTCTATGGATTTCTTTGCACAGTTCACGCTGAACGAAGACTTTGTGGAAATCATCAAGAGCCGCCACCGTGACGAGTTCTCGTATGAAAACTTTAGTGAAGGCGAAAAGTTACGAATAGATGTGTCGCTCCTGTTGGCGTGGCGGGACATTGCCAAAATGAAGAATTCAGCCAACACTAATCTGCTTATTCTAGACGAAGTATTTGATTCGTCGCTGGACGGTGTTGGCACAGAAGAAGTAATAAAGATTCTTCAAAATATGGGTGCAGCAAATAATGTATTCGTAATTAGCCATAAATCTGACCAGTTGCTTGACAAGTTTGCCAACATACTTACATTCAAGAAGGTGAACAACTTTAGTAGACTATGCACACCATGAGCAAGAAACTATCCAAAGAACGAGTGCAGCGAATCCTGAACGGTGGAGACGAGCCGCTGTTCACTCCTGAAGACTTTGCGTCAGACGAAGCCCGTGCTAAAGCACTGGATCGGGGAATGTATTTCTACCGCCAGTCCTTCTCCCCATCAGACGCACGAAAGTGGATCAGCGAGTGGTTGGTGGGCAAGGGACGCAAGGAGGACGCACGGTTGGTGTCTCGTGCGTCCAAGAGCAGTCTGCGTCTCGTGTGCCCGTATTGCCGAATGGAGTCTCGGGGTTTCGTGTGGACAGACGAGCAGCAGGCAGGAATTCAAAAATACATCAGCGAACTGCTGACCGAAGCCCGTTCGGCTGCACCTGCGGACGATGACACTCCCAATATTCAAGACCGCCTTCGTGCCAAGGCTGATGACACCCTTTCAGAACTAGAACCCCTGATTGACGAAGCCTTCACAGGGGCAGGCAGCAAGCGGTATAAGCCCGTTATAACCTCTTGGATTGATTCCAAGCCCATGACACGCCCCACAGCCATCATTGTGCGTGACAGGCTAATGGTTGCAATGGAAGAGATGCACTCTGCATATTATAAAACCGACCCTGACCTTGCCGAAGGGTATTCATATTTGAAAAGACCCGCACAGAAGCGTCTAATTGAAATATTCGAAGAAGCAGTTGCAACCGCGAATGTAAAAATTAGTGGCATGGTGGCGGCTCGTAAACCCCGCAAGCCCCGTAAAGTAAATCCTGAAAAAGCGGTGAAGCGTTTAAAGTATTGCCAAAAGAGCGAAAGCGGCTTGCAGTCAGTCGATCCTCGTGGTATTATTGGTGCTCAAGGACTCGTTGTGTTCAACACCAAAACCCACAAGGCTATCGTGTTCACTGCTGCCGAACCCAAGTTGGGGTTGGGTGTCAAGGGGTCAACCATCACAGGATGGGACGAGTCCAAGTCTTATGAAAAGACGGTGCGTAAGTGGGAAGAGTGGTTGAAGAAGACCGCAGGAATGCTCAAGGCACTTGAAGACATGAAGACCACAGCACTCGTTCCAACAGGAAGGATCAACAAGCACTGCTTGTTGCTAAAGACACTATGATTCTCGTAGACAACAGCCAAGTGATTATGTCGTCCCTGTTCGCACAGCGTAACTTGGACTACACCGACGAGTCCCTGATTCGTCATATGGTGCTGAACACCTATCGCATGTATCGCAAGCGGTTCGGCAAGGAATACGGTGAACTTGTCCTGTGCCAAGAAGGACAGGGTGGCGAGTATTCGTGGAGACGCAAGTTCTTCCCGCATTACAAGGCTGCTCGTCGGGAGGCTCGCAAGGACAATCCCGACATGTGGAAGCGATTCTACGAAATCATGGACACCGTTCGCACAGAGGTGCGTGAAGTGTTTCCATACAAGAACCTATCCGTGAGAGGGTGCGAAGCCGACGATGTGATTGCGGTGCTTGCACGAAACCTGCACCAGCAGGAGCCTATCCTGATTTTGAGTGGAGACAAGGACTTTGGGCAACTGCAAATCTACAATGGAGTAAAGCAGTATTCGCCCATGCAGAAAAAGTTCGTGACGGTTGATAATCCAAAGACTTTTCTTTTTGAGCATATCGTGAAAGGCGATTCTTCAGACGGTGTGCCTAATGTGCTGTCCGAAGACGATTGTTTTGTGACGGACGGCAAGCGGCAAAAGCCTGTGACCCGTAAGCGTCTTGAAGAATTGGAACAGTCTTGGGCTGAAAGCGGCAAGGTTCCTGATGCCGTTGCAGCCAATTGGAACAGAAACGAGACACTTATCTCGCATCTGTGCATTCCGCCAGAATACCAAGAGCGTATCATGGAGGAGTGGCGTAAACCGTTTACCGCTAATCGTTCAAAGATTTTGAACTATATGATTAGCAAAGGACTCAAGAACCTCATTTCAGATATAGGAGACTTTTGATGGAGAGCAAGCCAAGTTGGGACGATTACGACCGTGCAGCAAAGAAGGCTCGTAAGAACGCAGGAAACAAGAAGCGGCGGGGAAAGAAGAGTTTTGACCGACAGCAATTGCGTGATTGGGTGAATGATATCAATTCTGGACGAAAGGGACGATATGACGACTACAGCAACGAAGACTGAATCAATCAAGATCAGTAAGCGAACTCTTGATATTCTCAAGAACTTTGCCTCTATCAACACAGGCATTCTTGTGAATGAAGGCAACACCATCAGCACTCTTTCGAATGGCAAGACCATTCTTGCAGAGGCAAAGGTGGACGAGACTTTCAAGCGTCAGTTCTCTATTTGGGATTTGAACAAGTTTCTTGGCACTGTAAGTCTGTTCAAAGACCCCGAGTTTGTGTTTGAGAAGAACTACATCACTATCTCACAGGGTAAGTCTAGTGTAAAGTATTACTACTGTGATCCCAAGATGGTGACGGCTACCAGCAAGAAGATCAGTATGCCCAAGGCAGTTGTGTCTTTTGAACTCAAGGGCAAGGACTTTTCTGAACTTCTCAAGGCAGCGTCCGTTCTTCAGGTAAGCAATTTGGTGGTGCAGTCTAGCGAAGACAGCAAGACTATTCAGATTGTGGCTCGTGACAAGGACGATGTGACTTCCAATCAGTTTGCTGTGGATGTGGGCGAGAATGAGTCAGGAGCCACTTTTGAATTCATTTTCGATGTGGACAATCTGAAGATTCTCCCAGGTGACTATCGTGTGGAGATTACCGAGAAGGTGATTTCCAAGTTCTCTAACATGAACGAGCCGCTTTCCTATTGGATCGCACTCCATTCGGATTCTTCATATAATGCCTGAACCAACTATTGGATTGTGGTGTGAGCGTTACCGCCCGCAAAGCGTAGACGAGTGTATTCTTCCGCAGGACACGCAGGAAGCATTTTCTGCAATGGTTCAGCGTGGTGAAGCACAAAATCTACTGCTTTCGGGCGGTGCAGGCTGTGGCAAGACCTCTGTAGCCAAAGCCCTGTGCAATGATCTTGGTTGCGACTGGTTGATGGTCAACTGTTCAGAAGACGGTAACATCGACACACTCCGCACCAAGATTCGGCAGTTTGCGTCCACAATTTCTTTGACTGAAGGCGTGAAGAAGGTGGTCATTCTTGACGAGTTTGACTACTCTAATGCACAGTCCACACAGCCTGCACTTCGCGGATTCATTGAAGAGTTTGCAGGCAACTGCCGATTCATCCTGACTTGTAATTTCAAGAATAGGGTGATTGAGCCGTTGCACTCGCGGTGCACCTGCATCGACTTCAAGATTCCACAAAAGGAAAAGGCTAAACTTGCTGTTCGTTTCCTGAAGCGAGCAGAGGAGATTTTGAAGAAGGAAGGAATTGAATACGATCAAAAGGTTGTGGCTCAACTGATCGGCAAGCACTTTCCTGACTTCCGCAGAACCCTGAATGAACTTCAGCGGTATTCGGCGTGTGGCAAGATTGATGTGGGAATTCTTAATTCTATTGCTGAAGTTCAAATTAAAGAATTGACCAAGTGCATGAAGGGCAAGGACTTTGCAGGCGTTCGCAAGTGGGTGGTGGACAACCTTGACAACGATCCAACTCGTTTGTTCAGGGCAGTTTACGATGGGCTGTATGAAACTATGGAAAGCGGTTCCATCCCTCAAGCCATCCTGATTCTTGCAGACTATCAATACAAGTCAGCCTTTGCTGCGGACGCAGAGATCAACCTGACTGCTTGCATGGTGCAACTAATGATGGAGTGTAAGTTCAAGTGAGCAGCGAACTGTCTGATTATTTGAAAGCCATCAACGAAACCAAAGAGCCGCTCATGGACGAGCCGCATTGGGGCAAGCCGTCGTATCCTGCATTTGTGGTTACGCGGTGTTTGTCGTATTTCCCTGACACCTTGTTCCCTGTGAACGAGATGAACACTCGCCCGCTCATAGACCCCAAGATGCACTTTGACTTTCTTCGGGGTGCTATACGAAAGCGTAAGCGGTTCTCCAAGTGGCTCAAGCGGGAGAGTGATCCCCGTGTGCAAGCACTCGTGGAATACTACGGGTTCTCTGCCAAGAAGGCTCGGGAAGCACTCACCGTCCTGACCGAAACTCAAATTTCAGAAATTGTAAGTGCCGTTTCTAGGGGTGGAAAGCCGTAAACTGCTAAATAGTTCCGTGTCGCTATAATTTAAAGAAAGTGATATAGGCATGGAACAACCAAACGAACGGTATATTGATCTTGAACCCAAAGACCTGCTAGAAGTCACAATCGCAAAGCCTGATGACTTCCTGAAGGTTCGTGAAACCCTGACCCGTATCGGGGTATCATCTCGTAAAGAAAAGAAGTTGTGGCAGTCTTGCCATATTCTTCACAAGCGTGGCAAGTATTACATTGTCCACTTCAAGGAAATGTTTGCACTTGATGATCTACCCACCTCTATCGACAGCGAAGATATTGGTCGCCGCAACACTATCGCGTGTCTGCTGGAAGAGTGGGGGCTGCTCAAGATTGTAAACAAAGAAAAGATTGTGGACAAAGTTCCGCTAAACAAAATAAAGATTCTCCCACACAAAGAAAAGGGAGAGTGGCAATTGTGTCCTAAATACCACATAGGACGCAGCAAATCGGGACAAAAACCCGAAGAGTGAAAAAAGGAGATATTCGTAATGAGCCGACTCGTGATAAAGTTTCCAACTCGTAACCGCCCTGACAAGTTCAAGACGGTTTTTACCCGCTATCTTACCTTCTTGAGTGGACGACACGATGTGCGTTTCGTTGTCAGCATGGACGCAGACGATGCCACCATGAACAACGATGCCATGCGAGAGTGGTTTGAAACTCGCAAGCGTAATGCCGACATCAAGTATTGCTACGGTAATTCCAAGAGCAAGATTGAAGCGTGTAACGCAGATTTGGAAAGCGAAGACGGTGATGTGCTGCTGCTTGCTTCCGATGACATGAACCCACAGCAGATGGGCTATGACGAGATCATCTTTGCAGGATTCCGCCAGTGCTTTCCTGACTTTAACGGAGCCATCAAGTTTTGGGATGGTCTTCGCCCCAAGGAAGACCCTCTGATGACTCTCACCGTCATGGGCTTCCCTCTATACAAGCAGTTTGGGTATATCTACAACCCTGAATACAAGTCTCTCTACTGCGACAACGAGCAGACTGAAGTGTGCCATCGTCTAGGCAAGTTGGCAATCGCTCCTTTCTGCATAATCCGACACGAGTGGACTCACGAGCCGTTTGATACTCTTCACGCTCGTAACGAGAACCGAGACATGTATGATGTGGACAGCAAGACCTTTGAGGCTCGTAGAGCCAAGAATTTTGATATGGAGGTAATGTTCAATGCCAGTGCCAGCCGATGAAATTGCAATAAGCGTTCTAGTTCTTTCTATACCATCACGAACCGAGTCTGTTACTGCTCTTATAAAAAAGTTAGAGGGGCAGTTGGGAAACCGTCGCTCTGTAGAGATTCTAGTTCTTACAGACAACCGTTCACAGAGCATTTCAGAAAAGCGTAATGTGCTGTTGCGGGCTGCTCGTGGAAAGTTTGTGTGTTTCATGGACGACGATGACGGTATAGCAAACAATTATGTTGATCTGTTGTTGACTGCTGTGGAAGAAAACCCAACAGTTGATTGTATTTCCTTTGACCAATTCTGCTCTCTTGACGGAGAACCAATGAATGTGTCTTTTGGAATTGGCAACCCACACGGACAGTTGTGGAGAAACGAAGATGGATTGCTTGGAGATATCAAGCGTCCTCCGTATCACATGTGCCTGTGGCGGCGTGAGATCGCACAGAGTGAAGAATTTCGCCCAATGTTTGCCTCTAACGGACAGTCATATGGAGAAGATATTGATTGGTTGATGCGTCTGTATCCAAAGGTTCAAACAGAACATCATATCAAAGAACCGCTCCACATGTATATCTACAGTTCTGATACCACTACATCATTGGTTTCACAGGACAGAAAGTGAAAGTAATTTCTTATAGTCTTTGGGGGGACAAGCCTCAATACACTATCGGTGCAATCAGAAATGCCGATGCTGCTTCCGAGTTGTTCCCTGATTGGAAGTGTCTATTTTATTGTTTCTCGTCTGTGCCAAAAGAAATAATAAAACAACTAGAATCTCGTCCGAATGTGTTGACACGAATGGTTGGAGGCGAGTATGATACCGCAGACAGCCGTGGTATGTTCCACAGGTTTCTACCAGCAGATGAAGAAGGTATCGACTACATGATGGCTCGTGATACCGATTCAAGACTATCACTCCGAGAAAAACTAGCAGTTCAAGATTGGATTGATAGCGGTTGTGATCTTCATGTTATACGGGATCATCCGTATCACGGTGTTCCTATTGTTGGAGGTATGTGGGGTGTTCGTGGTGGAAAACTAAAAGGTATAGCAAAAGCAATGGAAGAGTTTTCTCCCACAGTAGACAAGGGGCAAGACCAGCAATTCCTATGGAAATGGGTTTGGGAAAAGGTAGTCAGGGGAGAAATTACCTGTAAGGCACACGATCCATTCTTTCAGAAGAGTCCATTCCCTGAAGGTGCTACTAGAGGAGACAGCAACAACGGGGTTTGGTTTGTCGGACAAGTGTTTGACGAAAACGACAAATATAACAGCCAAAGCGATGTTGATATGGTGATGCAATGATTCAACAAAACCAAGTATTCATATACCAACATATGGGATTAGGAGATCATTTGATGTGCAATGGTCTTGTACGAAATCTGATCCAAGACGGAAATGAATATTTTATGTTTGTAAAACAGCACAATGTTGGATCGGTTTCCTACATGTACAGAGATATCAAAAATTTGAAGTTTTTGGTTGGAGACGACTCTGCTGCTATTACTTTCTTGAATCAAAATCAAATCTTATTAGACCAAATAAAACTGATAGGATTTAATTGGATAGACACTACCAATCATAATCTAGAAGAGAATTTCTATTTGCAGCATCAGATTGATCCTATTAAAAAATGGGACTCGTTTTATTGCCAAAGAGATAGCGAGTTGGAACAGAAAGTATACGATCATTTTAACATAAACGAAGAGTATATTTTTGTGCATGATGACTCTCGCTATCATATTGACGAGTCAAGGCTTCCAAAAAATATAAGAATCATCAGACCAGAGATAGGATTGGTTGACAGCATCTTTTGTTATGCTAAACTGATGGAACAGGCAAAGGGACTGCACCTGATGGAAAGTTGCTTTGGATGGATGGCAGAACTTATGAAACTAAATTCTGAACTGTATATGCACCGTTATTCTAGAAATCCTTCAAAGTTTGAAACCCCTCACTATAGAAATGTAAAGGAAATCTACACATGAGAGCAGCAATTCTAGAAAAGATAAACCAACCTCTTATTGTTCGTGATGTGGAACTAACCCCGCTAAAGGTTGGTCAGGTAAAGGTAAAGATTTTGGTGAGTGGTCTTTGTGGTGCTCAACTACAAGAGATTGCTGGTTTGAAAGGAAACGAAAAGTTTCTTCCGCACTTGCTAGGACACGAAGGATGTGGCATAGTAGAGGCGATAGGAGACGGAGTAACCCGTGTGAAAATTGGCGACAAGGTTGTTATGCACTGGAGAGTTGGTGCAGGAATAGAGTCCCCATTTCCAAGTTATATCCTAGACGGTAAGACCATTTCAAGCGGAAAGGTGACTACTCTAAGTGAGTACTCTATAGTTTCTGAAAATCGTTTGACAGTTGTTCCTCACGATACCAATGAGCGGCTGTGTGCTCTTCTTGGGTGTGGATTGACTACTGCTTTGGGTACAATCAACAATGAGATTGATTTGAAGTTTGGTGAAAGTATTATGATTGTTGGATGTGGTGGAGTTGGATTGAATCTAATTCAGGGTGCTAAAATGGCTAGTGCATATCCAATTATTGGAATTGATGTGACCGAAGAAAAGAAAGAAATGGTTATGAAGATGGGAGCAACAACATTTATAACTCCTAAAAATCTTCATTCTGTCTTGAACACCAAGGTGGATGTTATAATAGACACAACTGGAAATCCACACGCTATAAGTTCTACCATTCCTTATCTATCAGATAGAGGAAGATATGTTATGGTTGGTCAGCCAAAACCAAATGAAACACTAAATATTCCAAATGCAAATTCTCTGTTTGGTGGAAATGGAAAAGTAATAAAGGCAACTCAAGGCGGAAAGACTTCTCCAAATGAAGATATAGCCAGATATGTTAAACTCTATAAGGCTGGTCTATTAGACATTGATTCGTTAATTACTCACGAGTTTTCGTTGAATGATATAAATTCTGCCATAGATGTGCTCAAGAGTGGTGTGGCTGGAAGAATCATAATAAAAATTTGACAATATTGACCATATTCATTATGAATGCTAAATCAAAAATATTGGTAATAGGTGACAGTTGCAGAGACATATTCGTGTATTGCGATGTGGACAGGCTTTGTCCAGATCTTCCAGTTCCCATTCTGAATGTAGTAGATCAAACAGAAAATGGAGGAATGGCAAAAAATGTTCAAAGAAATATTGTGAAGTATGCTGACTGTGATATCAATACTAATCACAATTGGTACGACATTACAAAGACGAGATATGTACACAATAAAACTAACCATACATTTTTTAGAGTGGACAGTGGATCTAAAGTTTCTCCAATAAACATGGACAAATTGAATCTAGACTATTCTATGGTTGTCATCTCTGATTACAACAAAGGATTTCTCACAGAGCAAGCCATAGAATACATCTGCAAGAACCACGGAAATGTATTTCTGGATACCAAAAAGATACTTGGACGATGGGCTAGTCATGCCAAGTATATTAAAATCAATGACTACGAGTATCAAAATTCCAAACAAAACATCATAGCAGATCAATTAGAATCAAAGGTGATACACACAATTGGGGGAGACGGCTGTGAGTTTCAAGGGAAAAGATACTCGGTTGAATATTCAGAGGTAAAGGATACATCTGGTGCTGGTGATAGTTTCATGGCTGCTCTATGTGTGAAGTATCTTGAAACACAAAACATCGAAGAGTCTATAAAGTTTGCAAATAAATGTGCATCAGAAGTAGTTAAGCACAGAGGTGTGACTGTAATATGACAAAGGTTTTGACTAATGGTGTTTTTGATGTTGTTCATCGTGGACATCTTGAACTCTTGCAGTTCTGCAAGTCACAGGGACATCAATTGATAGTTGTTATTGATTCTGATAGACGGGTCAAACAAATCAAGGGAGAGAACCGTCCAATAAACAATCAAGAAGACAGAAAGTTTTTGCTTGAGTCTATAAAGTGGGTAGATCAAGTTATAATTTTTGATTCAGAAGAAGAACTGAAACAGTTGCACTCAAAAATAATTCCAGATGTTTATGTCAAAGGATCTGAATATTCAGAAGAAGATTTGAGAATTAAAAATGGAGTTTGTCCTCAAACCAAAATATTGACATACAATATGGTTGATTCTTATTCAACCACAAACATTATAAAGAAGATACAGTCTAGGTCTTCTCATCTAAAGGAGCCACAATGACACCTATAGATTTTGATGACTGTTTTTATGATGATGTGGTAAGTGGAATGGATGTTGCTAGGTGGTGCAACAAGAAATATAAGCCTACTGCTTACGATTTGTCATTTGATAATCATTTAGAGCCAAACGATATTTGGTTTATAAAGAGGGACTTTCTTGGAGAATTTTTTCACATTCTTCCTAAAGATTGTCCTCCTATTGCTGTGGTGACTCAACATAGTGATTATGAATTGGACTCTGATATTATGAGTTCGAAGCCTAGTTGTGTGAGAAAGGTTTTTTCTCCAAATAATACTCATGTTTCGGATGATTCTATTCCTATTCCTCTTGGTCTTGGGCCAACTTTTGTTCCTGACAACATAGCCCCATCAGCCAACGATATAAAGAATACGAATACCAAGAATAGTAGAGACAAGTTACTCTATGTCAACTTTAGACCGTATACATATCCACAAGAACGGGTGAGTCTGATGGAAAGGTTTAAAATAGAATCTTCAACATGGGTTTCAATTGATTCTTGTGATGATGATTTGGAAAAGGACAGATACTCTTCCTTGACCAAACAAGAATACCTCTCAAAAAGAAAAACAGATTATCTGAATGGGCTTATTTCTCATAAGTTCTCTTTGTGTCCTCGTGGGAATGGAATAGACACACATCGTATATGGGAATCATTGTATTGCAGAACTATTCCCGTGGTCAGATACGAAAAGGCACACAGAAACTTCAAGGATTTACCAATCTTGTTTGTTGATGATTGGTCTGTTGTTACCGAAGATTTTTTGAACAAAGAATATGATAGATTTTTTAAAGTGAAGTGGGATTATTCAAAACTAAGTTCGTCGTGGTGGGGCAAGCAGTTTACAGTTTAAACTAATAGGAAGAATCATAATGAAATACGAACAAGAACGAATCAAGATGACAAAGACAATTGTGGAACTCACTCACAAGAGTAACGAGGGTCACATACCAAGTTCTCTTTCAGTTTTGGATATCATGTATGCAGTATATGACAAATACATCACAAAAAATTCTAAACACAAGTTTGTTTTGTCCAAGGGGCACGCATCGCTTGGTCTGTTTGTTGTTCTTGACCATTTTGGTATTCTAGGAACAGACCTCTCGTCTTTCTGCCAATACGATTCTCTTTTGGGTGGTCATCCAACCACAAAGGTTCCATCTGTAGAAGCATCCACAGGATCGTTGGGTCATGGTATGCCTATTGCACTTGGAATGGCTATGGCAAAAAAGATACAAAAAGACGATGGGATTGTGTTTGTGTTGATTGGTGACGGAGAGGCAAACGAAGGAACTATATGGGAATCTGCTCTGCTTGCAAGTCAGCATAAACTCGATAATTTAGTTTGTTTTATGGATCACAACCATTCAACAGATAGAGCACTCGACATGGGTGATGTAGTTTCAAAATTTGCCTCTTTTGGATGGGAAACCCATGAGATAGATGGGCATGATGTGGAATCAATCAAATCAATACAAACCACAGAAGGAAAACCCACTTTTGTTTTGTGCAATACGATAAAAGGAAAGGGTGTTTCCATCATGGAAGGAAATCGTGAATGGCATCACAAAACACCAAATGCAGAACAGATGCAGGCAATGTTTGCAAAAATGGAGAACAACTGACATGAGAAAACAATTCACAAAAACACTAAAAGAGATTCTATATTCTGACGATAAGACTGTTCTTCTTCTTGGAGATATTGGTGTTTATGGTTTTAGCGACGAACTAAAAAATATTCCAAATAGAGCATACAATATAGGAATTCTAGAACAAACTACTATTGGGCTTGCCGCAGGATTGTCAAAGAGTGGGCTTGTTCCTTTTGTCCACACAATTGCTCCTTTTATAGTTGAACGAGCGTTGGAGCAAATAAAACTAGATTTTGGATATCAAGAACTAAATGGAAACTTTATAAGCGTAGGTGGGTCTTATGACTTTACAGGACTTGGCTGCACACATCATTGCCCTGCTGACATATCTTTGCTATTGACCATACCAAAAATGGAGATTCTAATACCTGGAAACGGTATAGAGTTTGATACTCTAATCAAGCAGACATACAATAGTGGAAACCCAACATATACACGCATAAGCGAAAACAATCATTCTCAAAATGTGAGTGTAAAGTTTGGAGAGGCAAATGTAATCAAGCAAGGAACAAAAGCCACAGTTGTTTGTTTTGGCCCAATGCTTCAACAGGTTGTAGAAGCAACAAGCGATATGGATGTAACAATTCTATATTACACTACTGTTTCTCCATTTGATGCAAAGACTCTTCTAGAAAATTTCAACTCAAATATGATTGTGTGTGAGCCTTTTTACGAAGGAACAGTAAATCATCTTATTGATCTTGCCATAGGAGGAAAGCAGCATAGAAAATTGAATATTGGTGTTCCTCGTAGATTCCTTACAAACTACGGTAGCAAGGCAGAACACGATATCAATCTTGGTTTGGATTCGTCTTCAATACGAGAAAAAATTACATCTTGGCTAAAAGGGTAATAGCATGATTGGTGAACAAAAGCAAAATGGTTACTTCTTGAATCCCTAACGAGAACAAATATGGCAGATTCTTTTTTAGAAAATTACATCCCGCTATCCGATCCTCTTCCTCCAAGGTCTAGAGAAAATCCAGTTAATCCCTATAGTGAAATAGGTCAAGATAAATTTGTGTATGAGACTACGAATGGGAAGACAGGTGGAACATTTGTAGAGATAGGAGCACACGATTACATCATATCAAGCAACACTTATCGTCTTGAAAAAGAGTGTGGGTGGTATGGAATAGGAATAGAACTAGACAGAAGGTTTGAACACGGTTGGCTTCAACACAGACCAAACAGCAAATTTATAACTGCTAATGCTCTGTCTCTTGATTACAATAAACTATTCAGTCAATTTAATATGCCATCGGTTATAGATTATGTTAGTGTTGACATTGATCCGAGTGAAAGCACTCTAGCAGCACTGGTTCAGTTGTTGAATACTTCTACAGATTACAGATTCAATATAGTAACATTTGAAACCGATTACTACAGCAACCAAAACACAAGAGAACCGTCTAGAAAAATTTTAATGGACGCTGGTTATATTCTCGTAAAACCCGGAGTTTGTGGATGGTTGGGAGAGCAAGACGACTTTTATGTTCATCACACCATACACCAATAACAAAGAAAGAGGATAATTATGTCTACTCGTCTAGAAGAATTGACAAAAGCAATCGAATACAGTCTTAAACTGGATGAACCAACAACACTGCCTGAATCCGTTTTTACCATAGAGGGGTATTCTGGTAGATTGTATAAGCAGTTCATAAATCGCCTACTATCGCAGCCAATAGTGAAAAATTATTTGGAAATAGGTGTGTGGAAGGGATCAACTGCTGTTGCTGCTCTACACGGAAATCACTCAAAGATAAACCATTGGGTGATTGATAATTGGAATATGGACAAGACAAGCAAGAACACCTTCATTGAAAATTTTGAAACTCACATCGGATGCAAACCAAATTTGATAGAGGCAGATTGCTTTGCAATTGATTTGAACAAGGAGGGTATAAAGGATGTGGATGTTTATTTTTATGATGGTGAGCATGAAAAAGAAGACCATAAAAAATCTCTGACATACTATTACGACTCAATGAAAGATCAGTTTATTTTTATTGTGGATGATTGGAGTTGGGACAAGGTTCAACTAGGAACATACAATGCTATTTCCGAACTTAATCTAAAAATTGAAGTGTTTGCAGAGGCTATAGATTCCAACAATCCAAACGGTTGGTGGAATGGTTGTGGAATTTTTATTCTTTCTAAACAATAAAGAGGGATAGATGAAAGCACTTGTGACAGGTGGAGCAGGCTTCATAGGCTCGCATTTGGTTGATCGTTTGGTTTCCGAAGGAAATCGCGTTGTAGTTTTAGACAATGAAACATCAACTAATGGGTCTGCTCCACGATGGAACAGCGGTGCAGAAAATCATAAACTAGATGTTTGTAATTATACAGCCACCTTGGATTTGTATGATGGAGTTGATGTGGTGTTTCATATGGCAGCAGACTCTAGCATACAGTCTTGTATAACTGATCCTACTAGCACAATAAAAAATAATGTGGTAGGGACAGCCACCGTTCTACAATGTTGTAAAGAAAAAAGAGTAAAACGGTTTGTTTTCTCTTCCAGTGCTTCTGTGTATGGGTTGTGTGAAAGTGTTCCAACAGACGAAACACAACCTAAAAATCCTTTAAACGGATACGCTCTGTCAAAAAGTATGGGAGAAGACCTGTGCAAAATGTATTCCAATCTGTATGGTTTGGAAACTGTCTGTCTTCGCTACTTCAATGTTTACGGTGAAAGACAACCATCAAAAGGACAATATGCTCCTGTTATTGGAATATTTCTAAATCAAGTAAAGAATCACAGTCCTCTGACTGTGGTTGGTGATGGAGAACAGCGTAGAGATTTTGTGCATGTGTCTGATGTGGTTGACGCAAATATGAAAGCGTCTACCGTTTTGCCTTTCAATCGCCGTAATTGGGGAGAGGTATACAACATCGGATGCGGAAAAAACTATTCGGTCAATCGTGTTGCTGAACTAATAGGTGGAGAGGTTTATCATTTGCCTCCAAGAACAGGAGAAATCAGAAATTCTCTTTCAGACTCAACAAAAGCAAATAGAGAACTTGGATGGAATCCACAAGTTCGTCTTGAAGATTGGATTAGCCAGCATAAATAACCTGACAAGGAGAACCGTGAATGTCTACAGTATGCCTCTCAATGATCGTAAAGAACGAAACTCACATCATCCATGAATGCTTGGATTCTATCCACAAATACATCGACTATTGGGTGATTGTTGATACTGGTTCCACAGACGGCACACAAGAACTCATCAAAAAGTATTTTGCTGAAAAGGGAATTCCAGGAGAACTGATTGAGCGTCCGTGGGTGAGTTTCGGTCACAACCGCAGCGAAGCCCTAGCCCTGTGCGACGGAAAGGCTGACTACGCTTGGATGATTGACGCTGACGACAAGATTGTTGGCGACTTTAAATATCCGAATAGCAAGAATATGACCGCAGACGGATACGCACTCAAGTGTGGACGCGACCAGTGCATTTGGTGGCGTAACCAAATCTTCAAGACAGGAATAGGTTGGAAGTATATCGGTGTGCTTCACGAATACGCACATTGCGAAAAGCAGCCACTACATCAGGAAAAGATTGACGGCAATTACCATCTAGAGGCTCGCACTCTTGGACACCGTAATGTGAATGTGACACAGGTGGAAAAGTATTCCAAGGACGCAGAAACCCTGCTTGAAGCACTCAAGACAGAACCAACTAACGCACGATACCAGTTCTATCTTGCACAGTCTTACTTTGATTCTCAGCAATGGGAAAAGGCTATTGAAGCCTACTACAAGCGAGTAGAAATGGGTGGATGGGAAGAAGAGTGCTACTACTCCTTGTTCCGTATTGCTCTTATTACTATGGCACAGGAGAAAGAGTGGCCTGTGATTCAGCAGAAGTTGCTGGACTCTTACGACTACCGCCCGTGCCGAGCCGAACCTCTCCATGCCATCGCACGAAGTCTACGAATGATGGGCAGACCTCGTGCGGCGTATCTGTTTGCCAAGGAAGCCGCCCAGATTCCGTATCCACAGCAGGACATCTTGTTTATAGACACCAATGTATACAAGTGGATGGCTTTGGATGAACTAGGGGCTACAGCGTTCTATACTCACGATTACGCTAGTGGTTACAGGGCTTGTGAGATTCTTCTCAAGGAAAACCGTCTACCACCGTCCGAAGTTGAACGGGTCAGAAAGAACTTTGAAGCATACGGTCAAAAACTTGCAGAAATGCAGCGTCTACAGCCTCCAGTAGTTCAGCAACCTGTTCCACAAATGGCGGTTTCAACCGCCAACAAAGGAACCTACATACCTCCTAGAACAACCAAGTTCAAGGAGAGAAAGAAGTAATGGGTTCAGCAAACTACGACATCTACGCCAAGCAGGACGAAACGCTCAATTTTCATGTTGAGTATTACGACGAAAGCGGTAACGCTGTTGACCTAACCAACTACACCGCTCGCTTTCAGGTTCGCCCACACACCGCAAACCTCTACAAATACCTAGAGGCTACGGTTAGTGGTGTTACAGGTGGTGGGTCTACAGGCGATTGGCTTGAGGGTGCTACCTTGAAGAACGGAATAACTTGGGTGTCTCAAGGCGTTGCAGGAACAGGTGGAATCTACATGAACAGAGGCGAGACTGGTGCGGTATTCACTGGTGGCATTCGTCTAAACATTGACTACACCACCATGAAGTATGTGCCCGCAGGCACATGGATTTACGGTCTAGACTTGATTCAGGGAGCAACCGTGAACGAACTGCTAACAGGACGCTTTGTTGTCTCCGATAAAGTTGTGCGATGAAACTAAAAATTACAGAAATTGACTACGGGTCGTATTCGAACAACGACGGATACCCCAAAGGCACAAAGAAAAAAATACGGGTTGCACAGCCCATGAAGTATATTATGAAAACCAAACCAAACGGACTGATTCTTATTCAAGACCCAGACCGTGGGGTTTATAAAGTTTCTGACACTGTTGGAATTATATTGAAGAGACTAAAGCACACTACGGTTTACAAACAACACCCTTGACATTTTGTAGTGTTGGTGTATACTCCCCGTAAAGGAGATTTGTCATGTATGATATTGAACAAAGGCTAGGCGTTTACGCCATTCCCGAAACCAATCCCGTGCTGCCCAAGTTTGCCACCGCAGGCTCGGCGTGTTTTGATATTCACGCACGGCTACATCCCGAACACATTACCTTCTATGAGGGTTCATCGGGTCTGCCTGAAAAGAAGAAGGTGGATGCCACCAACTGTGAACGCAAGGTGTGGATATTTCCAGGTCAGCGTGTCCTGATTCCCACAGGACTGATACTAGACATTCCCCTTGGCTACTCTGTGCGTCTACACGCCCGCAGCGGGCTAGCCCTCAAGAGCGGACTGGTGCTTACCAACTCCGAAGGCGTGATTGACCACGATTACACCGAAGAACTGCTGGTCATGGTGAGCAACATCAGCAGCGGCAGCGGTGCACGAGAAATCCTTATCACAGACAATATGCGATTGTGTCAGGGCGAACTTGTCCGTTGTGTCCCCACCACCATTCAATGGGTGCAGGATCGTCCGCAGCGTGATACCCGTAACGGTGGATTTGGTAGCACAGGAGTCGGCACATGAACTGGATATTTGTCTATCAGTCTAACTACTACAAAGACTATATACTTTGGAGGAGTTACAATGGCAAAACGCATTCAGTCAAGAGTTTATCGTAAAATATACGAAGACTATCACGGTATCAAAATCCCAAAGGGATGCCATATACACCACATTGATGGAGACAGATCAAACAACCATCCGCAAAACTTGAAACTATTAACCCCCGAAGAACATTACAAAATACACTTGCATCAGGGTGATTCGGTTGCTTATCGTGGTAAATTCATACAGGGAGCAAGTTCCGCAGGAAAAATTGGTGGATCAGTTAGAAGTGAACGAAAGATAAAAGCCTGTTCCGAAAACTTGAAACGAGGAAGACGGGGGGATTTGGGCACACAAGCATCTATTGAATCAAGACGAAAAAACAAGACATTCTTCTTTTCGGATGAATATCAAAAATCACTACATTGTAAAATGAAAAACGGAGCATTTGGGCCATACAGCGAGGCTCATATAAATGCCATGCGTGAAATGGGAAAATCCAAAGGCAAACGACCAATATTTGAAAACAAGATTTGGAACAGTTCATACGAAGCAAGCATTGATACAGGTTTACCAGCAAGCACGATACGGTATCGTTGCAGAAACAATACTTTAGGATGGAGATATGACCATGAGTGATAGCAGAATGACCCGCGATGAACTTCTTGCCTTCCATGCAGACCTATGCAAGCAAGCAAGGGATTTGATGAATCTAAAAAATAGAGACTATGCTGGAAATGAAGGTGTTGAACCTTTTGCAAATTTTACTCGCGTGGAAGCAATGGGAATTTGCAAGACGGAGGCTGGTATGCTTGTGCGGTTAACTGACAAGATGAGCCGCCTGTCTTCGTTCATTCACGCAGGCAAGATGAATGTGCAGGACGAATCGTTCATGGACACCTGTGTGGATGTCATCAACTACATGGTGCTTCTTGCGGCGTATCTAAAGGACAAAGACACCAAGTGAGCACCAATCCCAACATTCCCCCGTTGGAATGTTTTGTTCGTGGTGAGTATCTACGAAACTTGGAAGACTCTCACGGAACGGTTTTCCCGTGCTTGGTGTTTGGGTTCACCTCCATACCGTCTCGTGTGCCCCTGTTCCACTTCCTGATGGAAGACGGTGGGCTGTGGTGGCGGATGCCTGTGTCGGCATTCTGTTGGAAGCGAGACGCTGCTCCCATGCCACTAGACGAGTTGGTGCTGTGGGACTGCTTTTCGTATCACGCAAGTGTCACGGTGTTCTCGGTGCTACGCAACAAGCGGATGCAATACACCTCTCGGCGTGGTGTGGTTTACGGTGGGGAATACCTGTTCACCATAGACTGGGTGGCAGGCGACCCTAATACTTTAAACACAGGCTTTTCAGAAGAACCTGGTCAGCACAAGTGCGGACACTTCATTAAATTAGACAACGGAAATTACGCAATTCAACCCAACAACCGCGTCCGCCTGCACGACCCGTCGTTTACAATTAAAAATCCACAGGCTATTCCACAACGAAAATTAAATAGTCATGTGTGGACAGTTGAAAATAACCCCAAGTGGCTTTTAGAAAATAGCGACGCATACAATTATAATATTGAACAGTCCGAATAACGGGTTGACATACGCACAGACTGTGGTATATTAGGGGCATGATTCGACACCTCGGCTACGCCTGCCAAAATTTGTCTCTTGCACAGGGACGCAAAGCGAAGAATCGGTTGCTCACCGACCGCACCCTTCGTATGGACAGGTTTACCCTTGAGCGTGTGGGTGAACTCGCCGTTCGCAATACCGAAGACCTTTTGCCTATTCTGCAATGGAATGCCGCAAATGGAATTCGGTTCTTCCGTATTGGGAGCGGTG
>OGWB01000013.1_pt1 | contig 25214 bp, 11 predicted proteins | sample 1575961 | NCBI WGS metagenome assembly OGWB01 (sample SAMN07581556, study PRJEB24739) | freshwater metagenome | place: Singapore | collected 2015-04 | reverse complement strand
ACGTGCAATTCTATTTTCAGCCATTTTGTTTCTCCAGTTTCATCATTTCTTTCGCATACTGCTCGGGGGTAATCCCCATTTTCTTGATTACGTTCAGTTGCGTCTGACTTAAGCGCACCTTTTTGGCGGATGTGCTTCGTGACACCGGAGCCACAATAGGTCTGATGTTTCGCACAAAAGGGGGAATGTTCTAAGGGTGGATGAGGACACGATGCCATACATTGGCATTGTGCCTTCTTCTTTTTTCGCGTGGATGGAGCCATCACGTACTATGTACTCCTTCGTCTTTATTCGGCGACGTGTGATACAGACTCTCCTTGAACGGGGATCACAATGACGTTCTCTTCTCTGTCTTTGTTGGATAGGAGCTCCACGGTTTGACTAGATTTAATGAGTGAATTCACGGCATCTTTTACTGGTTCTGGAATATTGGTTGTCATACTGATGAGAGGCTGGTCAGGCGACGGTGGATACAACTCTTGACTACCCGTGGTAGCAGGAGTATGGTTTGTACCGTTTGCTACATGAACGGGTTTCTCATCTGCCTTGTAGTATTCTTCTTCTACTTGCTTCATTTTAATCTTCTCCACATAATGAATGAAAACAAAAGTTTATTTGTAGTTGTCACCATTGCTCCAGCAACGGTGGTTGCACCACCGCCCAAATATCCAGCAGACCCAGAACCATTTAGTGCCGTTGGGTTTCTGTTTGATGTTATGTTGGCTGTTGTAAGTGCCGATGAAATATCAGTCGTGTATGTAATTGCATCTGTTCTATTGGACATGCTTGCTGCTTCACCGCCGCAAATATAACCTTTCGTGCTGCTTCCAATAGTTCCGCCAGCATTTTGTCTGTTGACACTCAAGGATTGTCCGGTTGCTGTGCTTGTATCATTGGCATAATTGATTTTATCAACTGTTCCAACAGCAGCACCAAAAGTTCCTGTAGTTCCTCCTGCAAAATATCCAATATTTCTATTGGTATTAGTAAAAGACATATTTGTTGAGAGAATTGAATTTGTATTAAACATGAAGGCAGTAATGCCTCCAGACACATAAAATGCAGTTGGTTGTTGCCAAACTCCATCCGCAAGATTTACACCCGTGACGCTTTGTAATGCAAAGTTACCCGAAGCTAATGCTACATCTGCGAAATTATTTGCTACTGTTGCATTAGCTCCAACCATGTTGAATATGACTGTTCCGCTTGGAACTGCTCCGCTTGTAACGGATGAGTTTGCGGGATGGAAGTTGCCAATTACGCCGCTTGCAATTGCGCCACTAAGGACAGATGAATCAGCAAAAGGAGTAAATAATATCACACCTGATGCGATGTTTCCACTTACTACGATTCCGCTTGCGAGTTTGAACGCACCTACTGCTGCTCCACTTGCTAGTTGTGCAGCTAAGATTGATCCGCTTGATATATTAAATGATTGAAGTGCTCCGCTGCTTAGATTGATGCTCGTAATTGTACCGCTCAAAATATTTCCGCTAGAAATTGCATTGTTACCAAATGAACCGCTTTGAATAGCACCTGAAGCCAAATTTGTAGTGTTTATAGCGCCGCTGTTGCTGATGTTGCCGCTCGAAATGGCATTGTTGGAAAAGGCGAATGTTACTAAATTTCCGCTTCTTATCGCATTAGAAAAAATAGATTGATTTGATAAATGAAATCTTGAAATTATACCAGAAGCAATATTTCCACTTAATGCCGAATTATCTCCAAACATTCCGCTCGTTATTGATCCTGAACTAAATACGAGATTAAGTCCTCCCCCGCTTTGAAAAGTTCCTGAAATGAAATGTAGCCATCCTATTTCACTTTGGCTTACACTTCCTGAATATACAGAATTGTTACCGAATTCTGTAGTAAATTCTTGTCCAGCAGCGGCTAGTCTATATCTCGATTGACTTAGATTAGCACTTGCTTGTGCTGAAGTAGTATCGCTAGAATATGTTATTTTATCTGTTGTGGCGACTCTAGCTGCTGTAAATCCACCAGCAGCATATCCTTTTGTAGCACCTTCGGATAGTCCAGCCATTTCTGATCTTGCTTGAGTTAAATTAGCACTAGTAGAAGCTGCCGTAGTATCAGTAGGATATGTGATTTTGTCAGTTGTGCTGTAAAATGTAGACTCAAATGTTGAACTGCCGCCCGCAAAATATCCTGCAAGCCCATTTCCAGACATTCCTGATAAATTTCCTCTTGCTTGACTCAAGTTGGCAGTAGTTTGTGCGGCAGTTGTATCAGTAGCATAAGTAATTGTCTCGGATGTATTTACTCCATTTGATACAATACCTCCAGCAAAATACCCTTTGCTTACTCCTTCAGTTACGCTATCTAATCCATATCTTGCTTGACTTAAGTAATATGTAGTTTGAGATGTTTGTGTATTTGTAGAGTATGTTATTTTTTCTGTAGCATCGGTAACTACTGTTGTATTGCTATTTAACGAACCACCAGCAATATATCCTTTTGTACCTTCGCCTGAACAACCAGCGGCAAAAATTCTAGGAAGAGCTAAATTAGCGCTTGTTGAAGTAGCAATTGTGTCTAGAGCGTAAATGAATGTTTCAGCAGTCGATAGGACTGCTGATCCCGTTGATCCACCAAAAAAATAGCCTTTAACATATCCTTCAGTTACCCCTGTTAAACCACTTCTTGCTTGATTTAAGCTTGCTGTTGCTAAAAGAGCAGTCGTATCAGTAGAGTAAATTAGCTTGTCTATGGTGGATACGACTGCGTTTCCGGCTGTTGTTGTCCCACCTGCAAAATATCCTTGTGTTCCGCCTCTTATGGTGTGGTTTAGTAAAACACCTACATCAAAATAACTAATGTGATTATTGTTTATTTGACCACTTCCTATGTTGCCGCTATTGACTGCATCATCACCAATATTTCCAGATTTAACTAAACCGCTAGTCGGGTATGAAAATCCGAAATGTACAGAGCCAATTTCTCCTGAAGAAATATTACCAGAGTTAACGCAAGAATTACCAAATACCGTGCTGTATTCTTCTCCAGCAGCGGCTAATCCAACTCTAGCTTGACTCAAATTCGCTGTCGTTTGAGCTGATGTTATGTCATTGGAAAATAATAACTTATCTGTCGTAGCTACATTAGCACCGGTGTAGCCACCGGCAAAATAACCTTTGGATGATCCATCCGAAATTCCTGATAAACCATATCTTGCTTGAGTTAAATTGGCTGATGTCTTGGTAGAAGTAATATCAGTTGAGAAAATTAAAATGTATGACGATGATACATTAGTGCTAGCTCCGGTTATGCCTCCGGCAAAATAACCTTTTGTTTGACATTCTGAGACTGATGCTAAGTAACCTGTGCCAATACTTAAATTAGCACTAGTCTGAGCATTAGTCGTATCTGTAGAGTAAGTTACTTTATCCGCAGTCGATACTTTAGCAGACCCCACATTGGTAACGCCACCGACATAATATCCTTTACTTCTATCGCCAGAACAACCGGCTAATCCAACTCTACCTTGACTAAGATTAGCTGTTGTTTGTGCAGCAGTCGTATTGTTGCTAAATGTAATTTTATCAGTTAGCTGCACAGTATATGTGCCACCAGCAAAATAACCTTTAGTCGAGCCTTCGGTAATACCAGCAGTATTTCTTGCTTGGCTTAAATCTGAAGATGAATTGTAACTTGTAATTTCTGAAGAATAATTTATTATATCTGTCGTTTTTACTAAACCAGTAGTCGCATCACCGCCAGCAAAATATCCCTTATTCCCTTCACCGGAACAACCAGCCAGACTTCTCCTCGGTTGACTAAGATTTGCTGAAGTTTGTGCTACAGTTGTTTCTGTCGAATATGTTAATTTGTCCGCTGTTGCAACAAGGTTGTAGATTCCCGTATCACCGCCAGCAAAAAACCCCTTAGTTCCACCGGCGGTCAGTTTAACAGTAGCGTCATTCAAAAAGGCTAGTAGCGGGCTAACAACTGAATACTGATTAACAGAAGCTAGTCCTCCTCTTGCTTGACTCAAGTTAGCGGTTGTGGATGCATTGGTCGTATCATTTGAATAATTGATTTTGTCTGCATTAGGAGAAAATACAAATCCTGTAGATAATCCCCCTGCCACAAATCCCTTGTTTATGCCTTGAGATACTCCAGTACTCTGATAATGTGCATTTGTTAAATTAGCAGATGTTTGAGCAGTAACTACTTCTGTTGAATATATGATTTTATCTGCTGTTCCTAAAATATTGCCAGCGAAGTATCCACCTATGAAATAACCTTTTGCTGTTTCACCAGTAACACCAGATAAATATCCTCTATTTTGGCTAAGGGTGGCTACAGTTACACTAGATGTGGTATCATTGGAATATGTTATTCTATATACATCAGTTAATTCATTGCCGCCACTATCAAAACCACCAGCATAAAATCCTTTTGTACTTCCGTTTGTAACTGCCGCCAATCCTAAAATGCCTATTGGTAAATCAGCGGTTGTTTGTGCCGCTGTTGTGTCATTAGAATATGCGATCCTATCAGAAGTAGTAAGTGCTGCACCTCCGCCAGTAAAATATCCTTTTGTTCCTTCGCCAGAACATCCGGCTAAATAACCTCTCGCTTGACTTAAATTAGATACAGTACTTGCAGAAGAAGTATCAGTTGCAAACAATAATTTATCGGCGTTTACTGTATCCCCACTAACTCCATCATAACCTCCAGCCAGATATCCTTTAGTTGTATTTTCAGACACACCAGCTAAATTTATTCTTATTTGACTTAGATTTGCTGTTGTTTTTGCTATTGTTGTATCGTTTGAGAAATTTAGTTTATCTCCTGTTTGATATATGGCTAACGAGTCGCCGCCGGCGATAAAATATCCTGCTCCATCAATTGGCGATATGAAGTGAAATAATCCAATTTGTCCCGAAGCAATATTTCCACTTGTAACAGCATTATTTCCAATTAAACCAGAAACAACCGTGCCGCTAGTTAAAACTAATGAACCACCTCCAATAACTCCGCTTGCTAATGAAAAAGCACTTATGCTTCCAGATGCAATATTTCCACTAAAAATTGCATTATTGCCTATATTTCCGCTTGTAATGCTTCCAGAAGCGCCAGTAGATTGCCAAAATGTGCCATTCCAAGTCCAAGCATTAAAGCTGAACTCATATCTTTGTCCAGATGAAGGTGAAGATGGAAAATTGATTGACATTTTATAATCTCTTAAACATCATAAGGCAGACTGTTTTGGAAACCACTTCTCATCACATAAAGGTTCGGCATCACAAACATTCCACCGCTCACAGAAATGCCTATGATTTGTTGCATATCGCCAGACAAGAATGCGGATTGCAAAGCACCTCCTTGAGTGAATCCACTTGTACTTACGATTATGCCGCCAGAACCAACATAAAGGGCATTTCCTTCAAATCCGCTTGCAAGCATTCCAGAAGCAGTATTGAATATTCTTCCATAAGAAACAACAGTACAGGCAGTACCGCTTAATGCGCCACTCATTGTCACGCCAATTGCAGGCAATCTTAAGCCAGAAGCTCTTTCTGCACGGAAAATAACACCGCCTGATCCCATGCAAACAGCTTTAATTCCAGAAATAAGTTCACCAGCATTGAATGAAGTCGTGAGCAATCTATAGGATTGCAATGCCACAGCAGTAGTTGCTAAATGAACTGTATCAATTTGACCTGAACCAATGTTTGCTGCGATAATTGATGAATTTCCCAAATGAAATACGCCAACTTGACCGCTTCCTATTTGACCTGATGCTAAAGCTCCTGAACTTAGATGAATTGAACCGATAATGCCATCGGCTATGATTCCACTTACAAATGTTCCTGATGCCAAGTGAACACCAGCCACTTGACCTGAGGCTATATTTCCACTTCTGACAGCGTTGTTGGCTAGATGAAATTGTCCAATTTGACCTGATGCGATGGCTCCGCTTGTGACGCTTCCTGAGCCTAAATTTGTTGCAAAAATAACACCAGAAGCAATATTGTCGTTAAATATTTGACCAGAAGCAATATTAAAATTAAATACGGCGCTATCTCCAACCATGCCTGATTTTATATCGCCAGATCGTATATTTGGAACACCAGCAGTTAATACACCGCTTGCTAAGTGTCCGCTGCCAATTTGACCACTTGCGATATTTCCACTCAGAATTGAACCTGAGCTAATTTTTCCGCTTGAAATTGCTCCCGAAGCGATGTGAAATTGCCCAATTTGACCTGATGCAATGGCACCGCTTCTGACCGCACCGCTGGCTAGATGAGGTGCGCCAATTTGACCCGATCCTATATTTCCACTTAAAACACCGCCTGCCGCAATGTGCGTCCACCATATAGAGCCAGAGGCGATATTTCCACTCAACACGGCGTTTAGTGAAAGTTTTCCGCTTATTACTGCTCCCGACAAAATATGATAATCAAATATTTGTCCTGATTGAATGTGAACATTCTGGACTGCGCCGCTGACTAAGTGGAGTCCACCAAATTGACCTGAAGCAAGGTTTCCGCTTAGGACTGCTCCTGCGGCAATTTTTCCTGATGTAATTGCGCCTGAGGCAATGTGTATAAATCCTACTTGACCGCTCCCAATTTGTCCGCTTTGTAAAGCTCCGCTTCCGATGTGAAAAGAGAATATTTGACCGGAAGCGATGGCTCCGCTCGTCACGGAACCACTTGAAAGGTGGAATTGTCCTATCTGACCTGAGGCGATTGATCCGCTCAATACAGCGTTATTTCCAATTTCGCCGCTTGTCACCGATCCAGATAAAATTGCTGTCGTACCAGAAGCTAAGTGGATTAAACCTAAACTTCCTGATGCCACATTTCCACTAAAAATTGCTGAATTGCCTATGTTTCCACTTTGAACTTGACCTGATCTTAGAAGTATTGATCCGCTGACTATGTGAAATTGTCCAATTTGTCCTGAGCCAATATTTCCACTTAATACAGCATTGTTTCCAATTTCGCCGCTAGAAACTTGTCCAGATGATAATTCAAGAGTTCCACTTGCTAAGTGGTTGATTCCTACTTGTCCAGAAGCAATATTTCCGCTAAAAATTGCACTATCGCCAATGTTTCCAGATTGCACCTGACCAGAAGAAAGAAAAATAGCTCCGCTTGCAATATGAAATTTTCCAATTTGACCTGAAGCGATATTACCACTTGTTACTGCATTGTTACCTATATTTCCAGACTGAACCTGACCAGATGTTAGGCTTCCACCACCACCACCACCACCCACACCGCTAGCTAAATGAAATGTACCAATTTGTCCTGAAGCGATGTTTCCACTAAAAATAACATTGTCACCTAGCTGTCCACTTGTGATGGAGCCAGAAGCATTAGTTGCTCTCCAAAAAGTACCGTTGTAAATCCAAGCATTAAAGCTGTATTCGTACCTTTGTCCCGAAGATGGTGATGATGGAAAACTAATTGGCATTTCTTTATCCTAAAATTTTATTGTACCCATTGTGCCGTAGCACCATCATAAATATAAGTTAGTAATGTTCCTGTGTTTGTATCAAACCAACGATCACCATAAAGTGGGCTGGATGGGGCGCTTGCGCTAATTGTAAAAGATGGAACAAGACCGCTTGTGAGGCTAAATTTTCCAACATTTCCGCTTGCGATGCTTCCACTCACAACTGATGCATTTGCAAGAAGTCCGCTACCAATTGATCCACTCAATAAGTTAAATATTGCAGCGCCTGATGATAAGTGAAAGTTAGAAATTTGACCGCTGGCTATGCTTCCGCTTACAATAGCTGCGTTGCCAACATGACCACTTGTGACACTTCCTGATGAATGGTGAAACTGACCAATACTTCCGCTGGCTATGGTTCCTGACAACACGGATGCATTTGCAAGCAATCCGCTGCCAATTGAGCCGCTTAACAAGTTAAATATTGCAGCGCCAGATGATAAGTGGAAATTGGAAATTTGTCCACTACTAATTTCGCCGCTTTGGATCGTTCCATCAGCAATGTGTACTGAACCAATACTTCCGCTGGCAATGCTTCCACTTACAATAGCTGCGTTGCCTATATGGCCACTTGTGACACTTCCTGATGAATGGTGAAACTGACCAATACTTCCGCTGGCTATGGTCCCCGACAACACGGATGCATTTGCGAGAAGTCCACTTCCGATTGAACCAGACTGAATATTTGCTATTGTAGCGCCAGATGAAAGGTGGAAATTAGATACCTGACCGATGGCAATGCTTCCGCTTACAATAGCAGCGTTGCCTATATGGCCACTTGTCACGCTTCCTGATGAATGGTGAAACTGACCAATACTTCCACTAGCTATGGTTCCTGACAAAACCGATGTATTTGCGAAAAGTCCGCTACCAATTGATCCACTCAATAAGTTAAATATTGCAGCGCCAGATGATAGGTGAAAGTTAGAAATTTGACCGCTACTAATTTTACCACTTAGGATTGCTCCATCAGCGATGTGTACTGAACCAATACTTCCGCTGGCTATGGTTCCTGACGCTACTGATGCGTTGGCAAGTAATCCGCTTACAATTGAACCAGACTGAATATTTGCTATTGCAGCGCCTGATGACAGATGAAAATTTGACACCTGACCAGAAGCAATACTGCCGCTTACTACAGCAGCATTTCCAATGTAGCCGCTTGTAACGCTTCCTGAATTTAATCCAGCAGATAACACACCTGAAGCAATGTGGTTTGCTCCAATTTGACCTGAAGCAATACTTCCAGACACGACCGATGCATTAGCAAGCAAACCGCTAACAATTGAACCCGATTGAATATTTGCTATTGCAGCGCCAGATGATAAATGGAAATTAGAAACTTGACCAGATGCAACATTTCCTGATATAACTGATGCATTTCCCAACGAACCGCTTTGGACTGATCCGCTGGTAACAAATGTCCCAGAAAATACAGTTCCCGAAGCCAAGTGATAAAGTCCTATTTGTCCACTAGAAATATCTCCACTTAATACCGCACCATCAGATAAATGGACACTTCCAATACTTCCACTAGCAATACTTCCAGAAACTACAGCAGCATTACCAATGTAACCACTAGTGACACTTCCAGAAGTTAATCCAGCAGAAATAACACCAGACGCTATATGGTTGGCTCCTATTTGTCCACTTCCTATACTTCCGCTCACAACGGCATTATTGCCTATCATTCCAGAGACAATAAATCCAGAAGTAAAGAAACTGTTTGCCGTACCAGAAGCAAGATGGTTGATACTTACTTGACCAGATGCGATGCTTCCACTTACGACTGATGCATTTCCCAACGAACCGCTTTGGACTGATCCACTTGTAACAAATGTACCAGAAAAAACCGTTCCAGAAGCCAAGTGAACTAATCCTATTTGCCCACTTGCGACAGTTCCACTTACTACACTATTGTTTGCTAATTTTCCGCTGCCTATTGATCCACTCAATAGATTTGCAATTGCAGCACCAGATGCTAAAGCAATAGTTACGGCACCACTACCGTTATAACTGCCACCATCGAGCCCTGTTCCAATAGTTAATGTCGAATTGGTATAACTGCCTCCCAAAGCCGTGGAAGCACCATTTATTGTAATTGCAGAATTGGCAAGTTGGTTGTTGGATACACTTCCTGACAATAAATTAAATGTAGCAGCACCGGAAGATAGGTGCAGATTTGAGATTTGACCACTAGCAATACTCCCGCTAACAACGGCATTATTTCCTATCATCCCAGAAGTAATATGTCCTGAAGTAAAGAAGCTGTTTACAGTTCCAGATGCTAAATGATTGATTCCTATTTGTCCACTAGAAATATTTCCAGAAAGAACTGCTCCATCAGCCAAATGAACAGAACTGATACTTCCACTTGCGATACTTCCGCTTACAACAGATGCATTTCCTAAACTTCCACTCTGCACACTACCAGAAGTTACAAATGTACCAGAAAACACAGTACCAGATGCTAAGTGATAAAGTCCTATTTGACCACTACTAATATCACCACTTAATACCGCTCCATCAGCCAAATGAACACTTCCAATAATTCCACTAGCAATACTCCCGCTAACAACGGCGGCATTTCCAAGCATTCCTGAGACGATAAAACCAGAAGTGAAGAAACTGTTTACCGTACCAGATGCTAAATGATTGATTCCTACTTGACCCGATGCGATACTTCCGCTTACGACTGTTGCATTTCCCAATGAACCGCTTTGGACTGATCCACTTGTAACAAATGTTCCAGAAAAAACAGTCCCAGATGATAAATGATACAAACCAATCTGTCCACTAGAAATATCGCCAGATTGTACTGCACCATCAGCTAAATGAACTGAACCAATACTACCACTAGCAATACTTCCACTTACAACAGATGCATTTCCTAAACTTCCACTCTGAACACTACCTGATGTGACAAATGTACCAGAAAAAACTGTGCCTGAAGCCAAATGATAAATTCCTATTTGACCACTAGAAATATCGCCACTTAATACTGCACCATCTGCTAAATGAACAGAACCAATAACTCCACTTCCAATAGAACCACTGAGTAATCCACCGGAAGCAATGTGAATGTCTCTTATTGTGTTTTGTGTAATATTGCCTGAATTAACTGAATTGTTGCCAAGATAACCCGATGTCACATTTCCTGAAAGCAAGAAAGTACCAGACAATATAGTGCCTGAAGCCAGATGATACAGTCCAATTTGTCCACTAGAAATATCACCAGACTGAACCGCACCTTCTGCCAAATGGACAGAACCAATAACTCCACTTCCAATAGAACCGCTTAATACAGCAGCATTTCCAATTAAACCAGAAGTAATAAATCCAGAATTGAAGAAACTATTGACAGTCCCAGAAGCAAGATGGCTGATTCCTACTTGACCTGATGCGATGCTTCCGCTCACAACTGCATTATTGCCAATATAACCAGATGTAACACCACCTGAAGTCAAACCAGCAGGAATTACTCCAGACGCAATATGAGTTGTTCCTACACTTCCACTCGCAATTGATCCGCTTGTTACAGCAGCATTGCCGATATAACCACTTGTGACTGAGCCACTTGATATTGAGGATGGTGTGATCCAAGAAAATTGTCCAGAAGAATTTGTGGCTAAAATTTGACCACTACTGCCATAACCAGTAGGCAAAGTAAGGTTAACATTGCCTGAATTTACGGCAGATGGCGCTTGAATACCCACATAGAGTGTTCCAGAAGCATCCGTAAATTTAGCGGGGGCTTGATTGTTGAGGATCAAGCCTCTTTTGACTACAAATTCGTTTGACATCGAATTTCCTTTTTTTCACTATCCAAAAAGAAAATTTCTTTTAATTATCTATGCTTTGCAATCAAATAACATTTGCTCTTTTGCTGACTGCTTCAAGAGTTGACAAGAAATTTGGTACTAATTCAGATATTTCAGGATTTGTTGCAATTGTTTCAGGGTTTAACAAATCTGGAATAAAATGATTTACTCTTTTTTCTGACATTTCTGATGTTCCGTCTGCATTAAGTTTACCTAATTGCCAGAAAACTTCTGCAACAAATTTACGATCACCCGTTGCGCTTAGACGAAAATTGGTCAAAAACCATGTATCATATGTCTTTGCAGGAACCGGATCGATTGTGACAGGATTTGATGAAACAATTGGTTGAATATCCATGAATTTCTCCTTTGTTTTATTTACAAACCATACCTACTTTTTAATGCATTGTAATTTTGTGTAATTTCTGATGCCGATAATGCACGGTTATACATCATGAAGTTACCTATCTGGCAGTTTGCCGCTCTTGTTGAGCCAACTAATTCATTTCCGACACTTCTTGCTACATAATATTCGCCATATGCATTGTTTGATAAGCTACCAGAGCTTTCTGCAATAAATTCATTGTTTTTATATGCCGATGGCACTCCGCTAGAATTGAGAACCATAGTTACCATCTGCCAACCTGAATTCCATGTTGAGCCTGTGCCTATCCATCGAACATCAGGGAAAAGCATTATGACGCTGTTGCGATTAGAATCAAAAGTGCCGCTTCCCATGCCGATGGCGCATCCGCCACCGCCGCTTGCGCTTTTGAAAAATGCTCCTTTGGTGTTTAGGTTAACTTTTACAAAACCAGTCATTGTATAATTGGTGTTTCCACTAACTGGTGTGTTGCCATATGCATAATCATCAACACCATCAAAAACAACACTTCCTAAATTAGAAGCACTATATGTAGGTCCATTGGTGAGTGTTGCATGATTGCTATTTCCGCTTAAATCATTCCAATTAGTTCCATAACCGGGATAACTTAAAGAATTTCCTGCGTCCAAATGTAATACAAGACCATTTTGAACTATGGTATAGCGACCAATCGTTACTTTTCCTTTTAGGTTTATAGCCATCAGTAGATGCTCCACTTGGCGTTTAGGTAGTTTTTGCAATTTGTAATTTCTGTATCAGATAGCAATTTTTTATAAACTAAAATTTCATAAAAATAGTTGTTACCGTATTGAGAATAAGACGGAATCGCAGAAACATAGAATCCGTTTGGCACAGCAGTGCCAGCATTTCCAGTCAAAACTGATCCGTTATAATCCAAAACACTTGAAGCACCATTTACTAATGCATAAACAAGGTATCTCGTTCCAGCAATCGCCTCTCCACCATTCACTCCCCACGGGTGGCCAGCATACAAACCCCATTTTCTGGGGCCAAGGTCTTGAAATATATCCACATTTCCTACATCATTTGTCCCACAAAAACACCTACGAGTTACTGAGTCGGTTTGCATTGGTCGTAATGCCAATAAATATGTATATGGTGTGGTCGTGAGGCCAGAACTAGCCGTTTGCAGGACATCATTGCTGCCGTCAAATAGAGTCGCATTTCTGCCATTCTGATTTGCTACCCTTAGCGTCGGTTTTTTCGCCCCATCTGACTGCGTAGCGTGTCGTCCATTCCCACTTTTATCGAACCAAAATCCAACAGGATCACCATCACTAACAGCAGGGGTTACACCGTTGCTATCCTGAAACAATGACCTTGGATCGGATGCGTCCAGCCAAAGCTGTAATCCCGATATCGTCTTTGGTATTGGTATGTTAGACAATACTGTCATGGAAATTTTCTCACTACTCTTGAAAGTCCTAATTCGCCCACGCAATTATCAAAAGACCAAGATTCACCAATGTGCGCCTCATTTGGATGATTGGTGGTTTGTAAAATTCCATCAGGATTGCCACACCTCCAATATGTCACGCCCGGTGTGTTTGCCAATCCGATATTCTCTAGATTCTGTCTTATTTCCTCTGTCACGACAAAACTTGATCCATAATGTGTGGCTGGCAATTGTCCATTGAGCGACAATTCACATCCATGTTGTTGAGGTTGAGACGCATCTCTTGGTGTTCCATCGTCTTTGGGGAAGGCGATGTCGAGTGCTTGAATTGCGCCTGCCATTGATTCGGCAGAGCAGATGACATGAACAGTAAATTTCCAGTTAGTACTCATTAGTAAACCCCCCACTTGTTGTTGAGGTAAGATAATATCGATGATCGTGCAGAGTCAGAAATTATTGATGTATAGTATATTATTTCGCATATATCACCGTTCCAATAATATCCACCGGGGCTTCTTCCTATATATATGGTTGAAGCATTATGTACAACTGTTGTTATAGCCGTGTCGCTTGTCCAACTACTATTGTCTTTTGCCAAGGCTACGGTGCTAGCGTTTATGTTAAATTTAACTTGACCGATATTAGCCTCATTTGTTGTCCAATCAAATTCACTAATGAACTTATATGGAGCATTGCCGTATGTGTCGTAAGAAATTTTATTATATTCATGATAAAAATTTCTAGCCTTGCCCAAATCAGCGATGCCCGTACCAAACGGCATCATTGCAGTATTTTGTCCTCCTCGTTTAATGTTTACAAAAAACAATGTAAAATTAACATCTGACCCGCCAGTCAGGGATTGTAAAAAATCATTGCTGTCGAAATCTAGGACATTTCGACCATTTAGTGAAGCTGTTCTTAGTGTTGGTTTGTTGGTTCCATCCGTTTGAATGACATGGTAAGCATTCCCGCTTTTATCTTTCCAGCAGCCTATTGGGTCACCATCATTGCTAGCTGGTGTTGTTCCGGCAGAATCAGTGAATAAAGTAGATGAATCAGATGCATCTAGCCATAGTTGCAATCCTGATACAAAATTAGGGTAAAATTTATTGGTAAATAAAGACATTAGTAAACACCCCATTTTGCCATTAGGTAGCTTTCTATACTATCACGATCTGCATCAGATATAGAAGCTGCCTGATAGACCAGAATTTCTCCTATATCGCCTGCCATAGGACTGGTGCCTCCCTCATTTCCGCTATCAGTCTGATACGCTCCAATTTCTGCAATATTGGTCGTGTTAAGCGTAGTACTGCTGGGTGTGTATGTGCTTCCATATTCTGTTTTGTTTATACGCAATACTGAATTACCATTGCGACGATAGATCGCTCCCAATACACGAAATGCAGTCGATGAATCGGTTGTTCCTATAAAGTACTCATATGGAAAAATTTCTGTCGTCACTAATAGATAAATACTACCGCTGGACCTATAAATTGTCCACCGCCCTTCCTGATAATTGGCTCGTGATTTGCCAATGATCTGTGCGACACTCGAAGTTATTTTGCAAGCTATGAAAGCTGCCAAACTGTTTGCTCCCATATTCATGACATTACCGCAGACTAAACGATCATTAGTTCCATCAAATCTAATGATATTTTTTGCGTTTTGTATTGCATTTTTTCTTAGTGGCTTAAATGTTCCATCTGTTTGGGTTGCATGATAATTATTCCCGCTTTTATCCTTCCAACATCCGATTGGGTCGCCGTCTGCTAATGCTGGTGTAGTAGCAGCACTATCTTGAAACAAAGTGGTTGAATCACTAGCATCCAGCCATAACTGCAAACCAGATATATTCAAAGGAGAAAAATAGTTTATGCTCACCCTACCTTTAACAATAACGCCCATTACAGCACCCTCGTTCCAAGTTTAACAGTCCAAGTACCTGTAGTAATATTAGCAGTTAAAACGAAATTATTACTAGTTATCGCAGCAGTAAATGTCAAACCAATAGTAGAAGCACCTAAATCATCAGTCGCAGTTTCCGAATAAGAAACAGTATCAGAAGTTGAATTCCAAACAGCAGCTATTGTTCCCGCCCTGTAGGCGTTTGTTGCTGTGTTAATTGCATAATATTCAATAAATGCAGCTACTCCAGAAGTATCTGCAATGCTAAACGCATTAAAGTTAGCAGTCTGACCAGTAAATGTGTTACTGATAATTTTCACATAACCATTACTGTTTACTGTGAAAATTGGAACCCCAGAAATGTCTCCTACTTGATAAATGTCTCCTGTATTACTGTCTGTAATTGAGAATAACTGACCAGCTTGACCTGTAACGCTAACAACTGTACTTCCACTTGTTACTGAATTTGCAAGGAAAGTAGTTCCATCATAAGTCAGGTTGGTGTTAGCGGTTGCTGAATTTGTACCAGAAGCAAGACTGGTGACTATTCTATTTGTCGATAGATTGGTTAAAGTAAATAATGTGCCAGAAGAACAATGATTTGTTCCGACAATTCCGCTCGCAATACTTCCACTAACAACGGCATTATTGCCTATCATTCCAGAAGTAATAAAGCCAGAAGTGAAGAAACTATTTACTGTGCCAGATGAAAGATGATTGATGCTTACTTGACCAGATGCGATTGAGCCTGAAATGACTGATGCGTTAGATAGAGAGCCGCTAACAATTGAACCCGATTGAATATTTGCTATTGCAGCGCCAGATGATAAATGGAAATTAGAAACTTGACCAGATGCAATACTTCCGCTTACAACGGCAGCATTACCAATTAAGCCAGAAGTAATTATTCCTGAAGTTAAACCAGCAGTAAGAACACCTGAAGCAAGATGGTTAACGCTAATTTGACCTGAACCAATATTACCTGACAAAACAGCAGCATTACCAATTAAGCCAGAAGTGATAATTCCTGAAGTAAAGAAGCTGTTTACTGTACCAGATGCGAGATGATTGATTCCTACCTGACCAGATGCAATTGAACCAGAAACAACAGCAGCATTACCAATTAGCCCAGAAGTGATAATTCCTGAAGTGAGTCCAGCAGTAAGAACACCAGAAGCTAAATGATTAACACTAATTTGACCTGATGCGATACTCCCGCTTACTACAGAACCATTGCTAAGTAATCCACTACCAATCGAACCCGACAATAAGTTGCCTATTGATGCGCCGGATGATAAGTGAAAATTAGATACTTGTCCACTAGATATATCTCCACTTAATACCGCTCCATCAGCCAAATGGACACTTCCAACAATTCCACTGGCAATACTACCACTAACAACAGATGCGTTTCCTAAACTTCCACTCTGTACGCTACCAGATGTAACAAATGTACCTGATAGAACAGTTCCAGAAGCCAAATGATAAAGTCCAATTTGTCCACTAGAAATATCTCCAGACAGAATTGCTCCATCAGCTAGGTGAACAGAACCAATAATACCGCTTCCGATACTTCCGCTTAATAATCCACCTGTAGCAATATGAATGTCTTTTATTGTTCCGGCAGTTATATTGCCAGAGTTTACTGAATTGTTACCCAAGTAACCTGATGTAACATTGCCAGAAAGCAAGAAAGTCCCAGATAAAACAGTACCAGATGCTAAGTGATAAAGACCAATTTGACCACTAGAAATGTCTCCACTTAATACTGCGCCATCAGATAAATTAAAAGAACCCACACTTCCGCTGGCAATTGAACCAGAGACAACAGCATTATTGCCTATCATTCCAGAGACTATAAATCCAGAAGTGAAGAAGCTGTTCACTGTACCAGAAGCAAGATGGTTAATACCAATTTGTCCAGATGCAATTGAACCAGATACGACAGAGGCATTTCCAATTAAGCCAGAAGTGATAATTCCTGAAGTTAGTCCAGCAGTAAGAACACCAGAAGCAAGGTGATTGACGCTAATTTGACCTGAAGCAATACTTCCAGACACGACCGATGCGTTAGCAAGCAAACCGCTACCAATTGAACCTGATTGAATATTTGCTATTGCAGCGCCAGATGATAAATGGAAATTAGAAAATTGACCAGATGCAATACTTCCTGATACGACTGAGGCATTTCCAAGACTACCGCTTTGAACCGATCCGCTTGTAACAAATGTTCCAGAAAATACAGTTCCCGAAGCCAAGTGAACTAACCCTATTTGTCCGCTTGCGACAGTGCCGCTCAATACGCTGTTATTTGCTAATTTTCCGCTTCCAATCGAACCACTTAAAAGATTTGCAACAGCAGCACCTGATGCCAAAGCAATAGTTACAGCACCGCTTCCGTTATAACTGCCACCATCAAGTCCCGTTCCAATCGTTAATGTGGCGTTGGAGTAACTGCCTCCTAAAGCTGTAGAAGCACCATTTATTGTAATTGCGGAATTAGAAAGTTGATTGTTGGATACACTTCCAGACAATAAATTGGATGTGGCAGCGCCAGAAGAAAGGTGTAAATTACAAACCTGACCTGATGCAATACTTCCGCTAACAACAGCAGCATTTCCAATCATTCCTGAGACAATAAAACCAGAAGTGAAGAAACTTTTTACTGTTCCAGATGCCAAATGGTTGATTCCTATTTGTCCACTTGCAATTGCGCCAGAAGTCACTACACCAGATGCAATCAAACCGAAAAATTCGCCAGAAATATTAACTCTGGCGACAACATTACCACTTGTGTTTTGCCATTCTTGTATATTTCCTGATTGCCCAGCAACACTTTGGACAAGAATTTGATTTTTAACTTTTACATAACCACTTGTGTTAACAGCTAATATTGGAAAACCAAGGATGTCTCCAACTTCATAAATATCACCAGAGTTGCTGTCAGTAACAGAGAATAACTGACCAGCTTGACCAGTAATGTTGACTACTGTGCTTCCACTCGTTACTGATGTTGCAGCAAAAGTAGTTCCATCATAAGTAAGATTTGTATTTGCTGTTGCAGAATTTGTTCCAGAAGCAAGGCTGGTTACAATTCTGTTGGTTGCTGGATTGGTTAAAGTAAACAATGTGCCAGAAGAGCAATGGTTTGTTCCTATGGTGCCGCTTGCAATGCTACCACTAACAACGGCATTATTGCTTATCATTCCAGAAACAATAAAGCCAGATGTGAAGAAACTTGTTACTGTGCCAGAAGCAAGGTGGTTGATGCCTACTTGACCAGATGCGATACTCCCAGATACGACCGATGCGTTAGCAAGCAAACCGCTACCAATTGAACCTGATTGCAAATTAGCTATCACAGCGCCAGATGACAGATGTAAATTGGAAATCTGACCAGACGCAATACTTCCGCTTACAACAGCAGCATTACCAATTAAGCCAGAAGTAATTATTCCTGAAGTTAAACCAGCAGTAAGAACACCTGAAGCAAGATGGTTAACGCTAATTTGACCTGAACCAATATTACCTGACAAAACACCTGCATTACTTATGTGTATAGTGCCTATAGTTCCCGAAGCAATTTTTCCAGAAGTGACTGCGTTATCAGCAATATCTGCATTTATCACAGCACCAGAGGCAATATGTTCTGCTGTGATACTTCCGCTTGCTATGGCAAATTGACCTACACTTCCACTCGCAATTGATCCGCTTATAACAGCGGCATTTCCTATCATTCCAGAAACAATAAATCCAGAAGTGAAGAAGCTGTTTACCGTACCAGATGCTAAATGATTGATTCCTACTTGACCCGACGCAATAATTCCAGACACGACCGATGCGTTAGCAAGCAAACCGCTAACAATTGAACCCGATTGAATATTTGCTATTGCAGCGCCAGAGGACAGATGGAAATTAGAAACTTGACCAGATGCAACATTTCCTGATATAACTGATGCATTTCCCAACGAACCGCTTTGGACTGATCCGCTTGTAACAAATGTCCCAGAAAATACAGTTCCCGAAGCCAAGTGATAAAGTCCTATTTGTCCACTAGAAATATCTCCACTTAATATTGCTCCATCAGCCAAATGAACACTTCCAATACTTCCACTTGCGATACTTCCAGAGACAACAGCAGCATTGCCAATTAGTCCAGAAGTGATAATTCCTGAAGTTAGTCCAGCAGTAAGAACACCAGAAGCAAGGTGATTGACGCTAATTTGTCCCGATGCTATGCTTCCGCTTACAACAGCAGCATTGCCAATTAAGCCAGAAGTGATAATTCCTGAAGTTAAACCAGCAGTAAGAACACCTGAAGCAAGATGGTTAACGCTAATTTGACCTGAACCAATATTACCTGACAAAACACCTGCATTACTTATGTGTATAGTGCCTATAGTTCCCGAAGCAATTTTTCCAGAAGTGACTGCGTTATCAGCAATATCTGCATTTATCACAGCACCAGAGGCAATATGTTCTGCTGTGATACTTCCGCTTGCTATGGCAAATTGACCTACACTTCCACTCGCAATTGATCCGCTTATAACAGCGGCATTTCCTATCATTCCAGAAACAATAAATCCAGAAGTGAAGAAGCTGTTTACCGTACCAGATGCTAAATGATTGATTCCTACTTGACCAGATGCGATACTCCCAGATACGACAGAGGCATTTCCAATATTTCCAGAAATGATTATGCCAGATGCAAATAGACCTAAAAATTCACCAGAAGCATTTATTCTTGCATAAATAGCACCAGAAGAATTAGTCCACTCTTGTAAATTGCCTGCTTGAGAATTGGCTCCCAGCACTTTAATTACTGTGTTGGCAGGCAATGAATTATACAGTTGAAGCCTGCCAGCTTCTACATTTACTTTGGAACTGCCTGATTGATAGGAGTCACAATAAAATGATAAGTTCGGAATAGTTCCAGAAAAACCCGGTGATATGTACACTCCAGCATTTGTGTTAGCCTCATTAAACCCGATAGATGGAAGCGGAGATGTATTGGGTCCAGTATAACTGGGACCATAAATTCTTGTAGTTACTGTGTTTAGAATAGCCCATTGACCCGGACCAGCCCCACCGACTGGTTTTAAATAATTATACGCACCATCAGAACCAATGTCCCATCCCATTGTTCCAAAACCACCACCATGCGCCCTTAAAGACATTGTGGTTATGCTGGCATTTGTGTAATTTAATACTAATTTGTTGTTGTTGGAAGCATCTTTTAATTCAATTAGATTTGCAGTTTGCCCTGATGCTCCATTGACGATCAAAGGAACATAAGAGCCGCTTTGTGCCGTTATAGTTAAATGGCCAGATTGGTTGTTATACGATATTGCATTTGTTCCTGCAAAATAACCAGATTGGTTATATTGAATTTGGCTGTTAGTCCCAGCAGCAAATATTGTGCCGCTTGCAATGCTACCACTAACAACGGCATTATTGCCTATCATTCCAGAGACTATAAATCCAGAAGTGAAGGAACTGGCTACTGTGCCGGATGCTAAATGATTGATTCCTACTTGACCCGATGCTATGCTTCCACTTACAATAGCAGCGTTTCCAATTAAGCCAGAAGTGATAATTCCTGAAGAGAGTCCAGCAGTAAAGACACCAGACGCTAAATGGCTAACGCTAATTTGACCAGACGCAATACTTCCAGACACGACCGATGCGTTAGCAAGCAAACCGCTACCAATTGATCCCGATTGAATATTTGCTATTGCAGCGCCAGAGGACAGATGGAAAGTGGAAATTTGGCCCGATGCAACACTTCCTGATACGACTGAGGCATTTCCAAGACTACCGCTTTGAACTGATCCGCTTGTAACAAATGTGCCAGAAAACACAGTTCCCGAAGCCAAGTGAACTAAACCTATTTGTCCACTCGCAACGGTTCCGCTCAACACACTATTATTGGCTAATTTTCCGCTTCCAATTGACCCACTTAAAAGATTGGCAACGGCAGCACCTGATGCCAAAGCAATAGTTACGGCACCGCTTCCGTTATAACTGCCACCATCAAGTCCCGTTCCAATAGTCAATGCGGAGTTGGTGTAGCTGCCTCCTAAAGCTGTAGAAGCTCCATTTATTGTAATTGCGGAATTAGAAAGTTGATTGTTGGATACACTTCCAGACAATAAATTGGATGTGGCAGCGCCAGAAGAAAGGTGTAAATTAGAAACCTGACCTGAAGCAATACTTCCGCTAACAACGGCGGCATTGCCAATCATTCCAGATACGACAAATCCAGAAATAAAGAAATTGTTAACTACTCCAGAAGCAAGATGATTGATGCCTATTTGTCCACTACCTATGCTTCCACTAACAACAGATGAATTTGCTAACAATCCGCTGCTAATTGAACCAGATTGAAGATTACTTATCGCTGCACCAGAAGATAAGTGGAAGTTAGATACCTGACCACTAGAAATATCTCCGCTTAATATTGCGCCATCAGCCAAGTGAACAGAACCGATAATTCCACTGGCAATACTTCCGCTTAAAAAACCACCAGAAGCTATATGAATGTCTCTTATTGTTCCTGCTGTTATATTTCCAGAGTTAACTGAATTGTTACCTAAGTAACCAGAGGTAACATTGCCTGATAACAAGAATGTGCCTGATAATACTGTGCCTGAAGCTAAATGATAAAGACCAATTTGTCCACTAGAAATGTCTCCACTTAATACTGCGCCATCAGATAAATGAACAGAACCCACACTTCCGCTGGCAATTGAACCAGAGACAACAGCACTATTGCCTATCATTCCAGAGACTATAAATCCAGAAGTGAAGGAACTGGCTACTGTGCCGGATGCTAAATGATTGATTCCTACTTGACCCGATGCTATGCTTCCACTTACAACAGCAGCATTACCAATTAAACCAGAATTGATAATTCCTGAAGAGAGTCCAGCAGTAAAGACACCAGACGCTAAATGGCTAACGCTAATTTGACCAGATGCGATACTCCCAGATACGACCGATGCGTTAGCAAGCAAACCACTACTAATCGAACCCGATTGAATATTAGCTATTGCAGCGCCAGATGATAAATGGAAATTAGAAAATTGACCAGATGCAATACTTCCTGATATGACTGATGCATTTCCCAACGAACCGCTTTGGACTGATCCGCTTGTAACAAATGTCCCAGAAAATACAGTTCCCGAAGCCAAGTGAACTAACCCTATTTGTCCGCTTGCGACAGTTCCACTCAATACGCTGTTATTTGCTAATTTTCCGCTTCCAATTGACCCACTTAAAAGATTTGCAACGGCAGCACCTGATGCCAAAGAAATAGTAACTGCACCGCTTCCGTTATAACTGCCACCATCAAGTCCCGTTCCAATAGTCAATGTGGAGTTGGTGTAGCTGCCTCCTAAAGCTGTAGAAGCGCCATTTATTGTTATCGCTGAATTAGCAAGTTGATTGTTGGATACACTTCCAGACAATAAATTGGATGTGGCAGCGCCAGATGATAAGTGGAAATTGGAAATTTGACCGCTACTAATTTCGCCGCTTTGGATCGCTCCATCAGCAATATGTACTGAACCAATACTTCCGCTGGCTATGGTCCCTGACAAAACCGATGCATTGGCAAGTAATCCACTTCCGATTGAGCCTGACAATAAATTGCTTATTGCAGCGCCTGATGATAAGTGAAAGTTAGAAATTTGACCGCTGGCTATGCTTCCGCTTACCACCGCACCGTTAGCAATATGTCCAGAATTGACTAATCCGCTAGACAGACTAAATCTGTTGACCTGACCTGAAGCTATACTTCCGCTTACAACAGAGTTGTTTCCAAGATGGCCTGAGTTGACAAGACCGCTAGAGAGATGAAATCGACCAATTTGACCGCTGCCTATATTTCCTGAATTGACTGAGTTATTTCCAAGAAGTCCAGAAGTAACACTTCCCGATGTGACAAGAAGTCCAGATGCAATATCACCGCTATTGATTGCCCCAAATGCAAAATAACCTGAAGTAATATTTGCGTAACCAATATTGCCAATCGCTGCTCCACTTGAAAGGTGATATTGACCGACTTCAGAAGAACTTATATTTCCACTATAAACAGAATTGTATGATAAATGATATTGTCCAATTTGACCGCTGCCTATATGTCCGCTGAATACAGATGCGTCTGAGAGATGGTAACGACATATTTGACCGCTGGCGATGTTGCCGCTGGTAACGCTATCATTCCCCAAATATCCAGAAGTAACTGATCCGCTAGTAAGAGCATAGCCACCGCCGAAGACATTTACGATTGTACCATCAGATTTTTTTACATAACCCTTTTGATCAGCTAGGTTAATTGCAAATTCACCAAGCTGTAAATCCCCGCTCTTGGGTATAATACCGGCGGTTTCTGATCGGATTGGTATAACTGGTGTATGGTCAGTTACATTGAACAATTGGCTATAAACGCCTGTTAAACCTGATGCTGTAAATGACAAGCCAACTGTTCCGAATCCTGCAATTGTAAGTCCTGAAAAGGTTGCGACACCGCTAATTGCGGAAACGCTTGTGCTGCCTCCTAGGGCAGCGTTCCCGCTTGCTAAATTTACATAAACAACATTTGTTGCAGAACCATCAGTAACATTTCCGCTATAAACTAGATTGATAACAGGTTGCGGATAAAGTGGCTGGGTAGTATATCCCTTAATCGGTTGAGTTCCAAATGCCAAATTTGTAGCATTTGGACCACCACCACCACCACCACCACCACCACCAATTCCAATTCCTCCATCAACACTTGCAAGACCGTCTCTATTTGAACTAAGGTTTGCTGTTGTTTGCGCTGAAGTAGTGTCATTGGAATATGATATTTTATCTGCTGTACTAACTTGTGCATTGGTAGAACCGCCAGCAAAGTATCCTTTGGTTCCATCACCAGAAACACCAGCAAGTCCAACTCTATCTTGGCTAAGATTGGCGCTTGTTTGGGATGCATTTGTGTCATTGGAATATGTAATCTTGTCAGTAGTGGCGACTGGCGACAGGGTACTTCCTCCAGCAAAATATCCTTTTGTTCCTTCGCCTGAGCAACCCGCTAAACCATCTCTAGCTTGACTTAGATTAGCCGTTGTCTGAGCGGCAGTAGCGTCATTTGAAAATGTAATAAGATCGGTTGATGAAAGTGGACCGATACCACCGGCAAAATATCCTTTTGTTACTCCTTGGGATATTGAACAAAAAGCTTGTCTAGCCACACTAAGATTGGCAGATGATTGTGCTGAAGTTGTGTCATTGGAATAAACAATTTTATCCGTTGTGACAGTAGGGTTTGGACCACCAGCAGTACAACCTCCTGCAAAGTATCCTTGTAGTCTGTTGCCAGAACAACCTGCATGAAATTGTTTTGTTGTTGTCAGATTTGCGGTCGTTTGTGCAGCAACAGTTTCGCTTGAATATGTAATTTTATCAGCACTTGCGATTGCGGCACCAACATCTTGACCGCCCGTAAAATAACCTTTTGATACACCTTCGGTAACACCAGCAAGATAGCCAACAGAGTTACTTAAATTTGCCGTTGTAGACGCAACAGTCGTGTCATTTGAATAAGTTAGCTTATCTATCGTTGAAGTAAAAAAAATATTTTGGAACCCACCACCAAAAAAACCTGCTGGATAATTTGGATATAAAATTCCTAGAGTTATACCATCTAATCCAGCAACTCTTCGTCTGGATTGGCTTAAATTTGCGCTTGTTTGAGCGACCGTCGTATCATTTGAAAATAAAATTTTGTCTGCTGTTGCATAAGTACCGAAAGAATCGTAACCTCCAGCAAAGTATCCTTTAGTTGAGCCCTCGTTCACTCCTGCTAATTCGCTTCTAGATTGTGACAAGTTAGCGGTTGTTTGGGCGGAGGTAGTATCGGTTGAGTAAACTAATTTATCAGCAGTTACATAATAGCTACCAGAGTTATTATTACCGCCTGCAAAATAACCCTGCAATCCCTGCCCAGAAACACTACTTAAATAAAATCTTGATTGACTTAAATTTGCTGTTGACTGAGCAGAAGTTGTATCTGTTGAGTATGTTATTTTATCTGCTGTACTAACTTGTGCATTGGTAGAACCGCCAGCAAAGTATCCTTTGGTTCCATCACCAGAAACACCAGCAAGTCCAACTCATTAGCTCCGTATCGTGACTGGGAAAC
>OGWB01000012.1_pt1 | contig 25465 bp, 47 predicted proteins | sample 1575961 | NCBI WGS metagenome assembly OGWB01 (sample SAMN07581556, study PRJEB24739) | freshwater metagenome | place: Singapore | collected 2015-04 | reverse complement strand
GTTTCCCAGTCACGATAATCCACTGATACTAGAAGTCGGCTGGGTTCCCAGAAACTTCTAGTATCAAGGACGATTGTCGGGCTGGACTGTCCGGACTGGTCTGCGCAGTGTGGGCATAGCATCGTTGATTGTCTTCCTGAGTTCTAATATGTTCCACGCCAGATCATGCAAAAGCTGATCTGCAAGCGCTGCATCGGTTCTGATCTGGTTCTGCATCATATCGTGCAGGCGTTTGATGATTTCCAAGTTCTTGTCGTAGGGCGTGGTCGAGGTCTTCATCCATTTGTTCCGGGTAGTCTACGAGCGAGCGCAGCATGCGGTAGCGCATAGCATCAAGATAAATATCCATCCTTATCCCTGGTTCTATTGACTGGGGTCGGCGCAGCAATCAACTCACGCAGTGCGTCCATCGTTTTGTATCTCGGGTTAGCACATTGATCGGTTGCCATCCGGCTAACTGCCGGTTTACCAACGCCGATGTATTTAGAGATGCCTTGCCTTGTCCAGCCGATCATTTGAAGCGTTGCGATCATGTCTGAGGGGGTCATTGCTCACCTCTTGCTCTGATGTTGTCTCGTGTCATGTGTTCTTCTCCTTTATTTGATAGTCTTTGAAAACCACCCCTTTGCTTGCGTCTCCCTTCCAGCATTCGCTTACCCACCCCCGCTTTCCTGATTTATAGGTGCGCCAATGTCCACGAACCTGATGTCGGCGTGGCGTTGCGTGTGTTCCACCTTGTGGGTCATTTTTTTGTTTTGGCGGCTCTACCATCACGGTATGCCAATCAAATGTCAATGCAGGCTTGCCTTTGGACTGCCTTTTCTGATTTATGAAAGTTCGCCGTGGCGTTGGTCTGTACCCTTCGGTCTTCATAGCCAACTTAATCATCACGGCAAGCACCATGCGATGCACTGGCTTGATGTCCTCCAATGTAATCTCTTCGCCTTTGCGGTAAATCTTGAACCCATTACCGTCCAGCATGTATGCGAACGGTGGAAAGTATTTCCCGCCGTGCCACATCGAACAGCCACCAACAGTGACTGATCCATCGCCCTGCAAAAGCCACATTGCAAAGTCTTTGCCTTGCGTATCCAAACCAACGATGCCTGTGCGTTTTGATGGCAGATGCATCAAAAACTCGGCAGGAACCTTTCTGGCTTGCGTGGCTTCCATTTGACCAACATCAAACCAAAGTGCTGTTTCTGGTTCCGGCGCAAACTTGACGGCTTTGCGAACTAAAGGTGTCATTGCTCACCCCTTGCTCTGATGGCTTCGGCGCATCTATCCCCATCGGCGTGTGTCCAACCATCGCACAACTTCGCACACGCCTCACGCTCTTGCTCCCGAATCTGCCACTCCAGTTCTTTCAAAAGATCTTCAACCGTGTTGCCGTGGCCTGTCGCGTAGCCTCTAATCATCATCCATTGGGCAACTTTCTCGCGCTCTTCTTGCTTAACTAATTCGGCAAAGTGCTCGATGTCACCGTGCAAGGTCAAGCCGTTATCTTCTATTAACTTAAATACGTTCATGTGTTCTTCTCCTGCAATTTGGCTTCGATGGCACGAAAATACTTGTATGTGTCTACTGTGTTGCACGACTTCACGGCTTTATCTATCTCTTCATCCGTCAGCCCGACCCATTTACGTGTCTCTGCTTGCTCGATGGCTTGGCGTAGTTCGTCAATCTCTTCTTGCATCCTGCAACGAATCATCTGCTCAGACACAATGCCCTCGTGGTCTGGGTGTTCTTCGCATCGTTCTCGCCATGTTTTGATCATCGTCATGTGTTCTTCTCCTTTAGTTTGGCTTCAACGGCTTCCAGACGCTGAATGTCTGTACCGTAAAATGCCTCGACCAATTTTTCTTTTTCCTCATCCGTCAGCCCAACCCATTCACGCTTGCTTGTTACTAACCCGGCAAATTTCATCAATCGTTGCGGGCTTGCATACATCTTGAAGCCTTGCCGTGCCGGTGCTGGACCTTTGATGCCGGCCTCGTTTGCCAAACTGATAATGGTGTCCTTATCAAGCATAGTCGCACTCCACTAAGTCAGTGAATCCTTTGTCTTTGCCGTGTTTAGCCTCTTCCGCATCAATCTCAACAGCAAGTGAGCGCAGTACGTCAAAGCCATGCTTAGTGCGAATAAATTTAGCCAAATGCGAAAAGGCAAAAATCCAAGAATCGCAAGACCGATCAATATCATGTCTTAACTGTGTAAGCTCCTCATCCATATGTTCAATTAACAATTCGTATGCCTGTATTTTGAGAGCGTCATCCATGTGTATCTCCTAAGCTTGATCGTTAATGCGGCGCAGGAACCGCGGGCCATCCATCTCAGCTTCAAGTTCTCTGATGTCATTTGCTGCGTCACTGACGCCATGCCAGTCCCTACGCGCAATCATGACGTGCAGGTACTCAATCAGCACTAGAATTTGAATCTTGGGGTCGTTGTAGTCTCTCATTTGCCATCTCTAGGGTTGTGTCAGCAAGTCTGATTGCAAAAAATGCAATATCCTCTGCGCTTTTTAACGGGTGGTCACGGTCCAAGTAATTCCTGTATCCACACGCCAAAATGCCATTTAAAGCAGCAGCAATTAGCTGCATGCGGTCATTACTCATCTTCATACGGTGCCCTCCAAAGGATGGGTATTGCTGCAAATACGATTAAAAATGCTCCGACACCAATCAAGTCCCACAAGTATTCAAGTAGCTCCACCATTGTTCACCTCAATTTGTGATGTCCATTCTCTGAAAGCTTTCTGTTTTTCCATCGTTGCCGGGCACTCTTTGCTCGGTGGCACCCAACCGTGCTTGCGCCAAGTTGCTTCCACATCGGCTGCAGATGCATACTGTTGATAACTTGCGATGATTTCTTGCCATGGCCTTGCATCCATCAAAAAGGCGCCTCCTCAAAAGTTGACAGATCGGGTTTGGGTTTGAATGCAAGCTTTACTTGATTGCGCTGCACAAAAATCCATTCAGGGAATGGCCACTCGGTTTGATTGATCAGCCGCACCACGCAAGTGCCGTCATCCTGAATGTTCTCGAGGACCCCCAATCCTCGTGGCGTCTTAACTCTAGTCCCCGGATTCATCTTTGACCTCCACGGCGGTATCAGGATCAAGGCCAAGCTGATCAAGCAAGTCAGCAATGGCACGTTTTTGGGTGCGGCCCCAACCGATCCTGTCACCCTGGGTGTAGGGGTGGACTACCGCACGCCAGTCATAGTCCCGCGTATCCAACGGGGTCGGATCTTTACGCACTATGACTTTCATCGCGTATCTCCACATTGATTTTTTCAAGCGCATATTTGAGGGGCAGCGCTTTGGTAAACGCTGCGGCTTTTAGCTGTCCAACAAAAACTGGATCTCTAAACGCATCAATGCTAGAAGAAGAAATAAGGTGCAGGATAGATAAAACGTCAGAAATGTTTTTGGCGTTCATGGTGTCCTCACAGTTTTGCGTATTCGCGTTGAAGGTATTCGGTGGCCTTGTTGGCAAGCTCAAACGACTCGTCCTCGGTATAGCCATCCATCAGGCAGTCGCTGTAAACGTCTGCGTGAAGCTTGTTGATTTCAAACTCTAAGTCCTCTTTGGTTCTCTTGATCGTGACGTGGTACATGGTGTTCTCCAAGTAGGGGCCGAAGCCCCGGTTAATTAGCGGCTGGTTACTTTGACGCTGAAAACAGCGGCGACTTTGTTGTACTTGGCAATCTGTTCGGCGGTGATGCCGAGATCAGCGCACAGCGACTTGTAGTCAACCGTAGTGCGGTTGCTCTCGATGTACGTTGCTTTGAAGAGTGCACCCTCTACAACTTTAGGACCGCCTGCAGAGGCGGCATCCTTGATTGCATCCTTGATTGCGTCGGCTTGCTTGGTGAGGTCTGCAATCTGTGCGAGCAGTGCGCCGAGGGTGTCGATGCTGTTGAGTGCTAGATCGTTGTTCATGTCTGTTCCCCGTGTTAGTTACTCTGTTGATCAGCGGTTGCTGTAGGTAGGATATTGCTCTTATTTAGTCCACCTGTCAATACCCATCCTACCGCTCATACCGCTGAGATCTACCGCTTGTCTTACCAATGATTATTTTTTACCTGCCAGAACCGCAAAAGCGCCTCAAACATTTCCCACCCACGGTCTGCATCCTCGGGCGTCCACTCGAAGAGCGACACCAGATTAGGGTGCGTAGTAGACACAAACAAGTTTGCGCATCGTGCAGCGGGCAAGATCAGCCCTAATCTGTAGGCAGACAGTTGCATCAAATGCTCGTCATAGCCCTGCGGATCATCGCCGGGGCCGAAAGCCTTTGTCTTGATGTCTACTACCGCTGCTTTGCAATGCAAGTCCACCTTGCCGCCAAAGCCTTGGGGATGCGCGAAGCTTGCTTCACTAACCCAATCCTGCTCACCGTAGGCATGTCGCAGTAGCGATTTCACACTGATTGAGTAGTCGTTCTCAGGCCCACCCTCGAAGGCTCCTTGAACCTTGGCATGGATCTCAGTACCCAAGTCACGAGCCTCTTGAGCCTGCTTCTTACTGTCTTCCAGTACACGCTCTGCATAGGCGTCAATCGACTCGTCATTGAGCTTGGGCAGGGTAAGTGCTGCCAGCAACAACTGCTGCTGTTTCCACGCCTCTAAACCAGGCTTGGCGGCGACATTAAGGACGGTTGTGACGGAAGGCACTAAGTCATACTTGCGTGCGTCTCTGAGCGTTGTATTGCGCTCCTTGCCGTTCGCCCCTCGGACCGTGTATCTGGGATTGCCCTGGCGGTCATACCAGTGCCCGCCCTCTTTAAGTTGCGCTTTGATTTCCATAAACCCTCAAAATAGTGATTGTTGCCGGCCCGGAAACATTTGATTCATGACCTCTTGATAGTCAAACTTAGTTTTGAAGCATTGCCAGATGTTGGTTCGCTTATCGCTGTAAGAAATAACTTCGGCGTTGTAGGTATAAACCTTCTCGGGCACCGTAACGCGCCCGTGAGCAAAGTCTTTCCCCAATTCAGTTGCACGCCAAAGCCCTGAATGCTTCACGGTGGTATCATCGGTTGCCATGCGCTCTACCAAATCCCACCATCGAAGGGTAGGGAGTTGATTAGAACGAAGCACGCGCATGTTGTTGGAATTGGGAACATCTACCCAACCATGCTCATCAGCGGGAGCACTGCAAAGCCAGATCAGGCTATAGGCCATCGTTTTGTTGATGGCCCTAGCGTAAATCTTCCCCCATCGATGACATACTGGGCAATGAGCGCCATGTGTCGCAATAGAGTCCTGCCATTTCGCCCTCAATATTTTTAGAAAATCATAGTCAGGACGAGCTTCAGGTATTGCACGAACTTCAAGTTTTGTGCGAGCCTCAAGTCTTGCGAGAAGTTCATCGACGCCCATTGGCACACTCCTCAAAAGTTAAACGGTTCGTTGCATGCAGTCATGCCCAACTCCGCGGCCATAGCAGGGTGGTGGACTGCGTTGCACCCATCGTCTCCAGTTTTGCAGCGGTGTATGCAGTGCCGCCAGGCCATACCCAAGTATGTTTTTCGGTGTAATGCGGCACGAGCATGATGCCCTTGACGTAAAAAACCGGCATCCAATCTCTTTCCGCCATGCGGCTTTCAGGCCGTGACATAATCGACGGATCAGGAAATATTTTTGGAGCCTTTGGAGTCTTTTTAGGCGCCTTATTAGAAAGGGATGTCATCATCGTCCTCCTCTATACCCTTGTTGCCGTTAGCGCGAGCATGCCGATCAAACCATTCGCTAGCTTCTGCCTGCTTTGAGGGCCTTGATGGCCTTACGGTTGTGGCTCTCTTATATTCAGGCGACAGCGCAATAACTTTTTGCAAGCCTTGGCTGACTTTGTTGAAGTCGTCCATTGAGAACGAGTCAAAGCTGAAGTACACCTCGCTGTTGACCATATCAGGCAGACCTAGCTTGCGAATAACTGCAGGCACCTGCGTAATGCCATCGACGTTGGCAAAAGTCTTATCGTTCTTAACCGAGTGCTTAACGGTCAACATGCAGTGCTTGCCAATCAAAGTGCGGATGTTGTAGCCCGTCTGTCCGGGCACTTGGCCAAGCTCTTCAGGCGTTAGATCCTTGCCGCCACGCCACGAAACGATGTGCTGCCGAAGCTTGGCTTTCTCGTGCAGGCTTTTTGTGTACCGTTGGGAGATGAATAGCGGCCTGCCATCATCAAGGGTGAGCGGTTGGCCATCGCCGTCCTCGCCATGTAGCTCAAACATTAGCCTAAGCATCTTGCCCGACTTCTGTTCGCCTAAGTAAACATACTCTTGCGTTCCAAGCTCAACGATGCCAAAGCAGATCGCAAGGTGGCTACCAGTGGGCACCAGTTTGAATGTACGCTCTGTGTTACTTCCGCCTTCAGATATAAACATGCTCGTCCTTAGTGTAAAAAGTTAGTCCTAATTCGGCAGCCAACCACTTCCAATCCTGCTGCGTCGCTACCCCGTTCATCGCTCGCAGAAACGCCTCTTCAGTCATCTGCTCGCGCTCCTGCAGCATCTGCTGCCATTCATCATTGTCATCTCTCATGTCAATTACCCTGTAAAAGTTGAACTACAGACCGAGTGTTTCATATATCGAACACCATGTCAACTGGTTTTAAAGGAGTTGCATCACTAGACGTGTTCGATTATTCTAACGGCATGACTATCAGAAAACTCATCGAAGACGTGGGTGGCGTCAGGTCCGCAGCACGTCTGCTTGGCGTTGCGCCGAGCACGGCACACTACTATTGCAGGACTAACCGCATACCGTTGCAAAGGCTGCTAGTGTTGGCCGTGATGGCTGAGAGGCTTTCAAGCGGGCAGTACACCTATGAACAAATCATTAAGGAGTTTGCATGACTCAATTTGCACCGATTGGCCCGTTAGAAATTGAGATGGGCGACGAGCGTTACCGTCTGACTATTCCAGAAAACTGCTCCGGTTACGAAGCTGCATGCGTGGCGCATATGCTGGCGTTTGCAACCGTCAGCAGTGTGCCGCTGGACTTCAAGACCTACATCAAGGAAAAAGGCATTGAGCGGCTGTGGGTGAAGGTATGACCGTTAAAAACAAACGAGCACATGAACTTTATAATGAAATTATTGAAATTGTTCAAAATGAATTTTGTGAGAGACATAGCAAAGAGGACAGCGATGACTTAGAAAAGGCCTACGTCTTAGTGGCTGTCGCGATGATGCAAAAAATTGCGCGTGGGGTCGTTACGATTCACGGTAGAGATCGTTTTTATGATTGGTGGGACGAAATCAATCAAGGGGTTGATGACGTAGTTAATGAAACAACTTGCGAAATGACCAGGCACTAAGTAAAGTTCAACGGGCATGGCTAGGTTAGCTACCGAAGAGCGGATTTGTCACCCGCCTGCCAAGGCCCAACTTCAGTGACAATAAACCTTCGACAAGGGTTTGCTATGCATTTTTATCCCCATCACATTGGGGACTTTCTGAAGGACACATCGTCCTTAACGCCAGAAGAGTCCTACTTCTATCTGCGGTTGATCTGGCTTTACTACGACACAGAAAAACCGCTGCCCGATGACATTTCAAGCCTAGCTTTCAAGATTGGAGCGCGAGGTAAAGAGGATTGCGTTAGGAGTCTGATTCAGATCTATTTCAGATACGATTCAGATCTGAAATCATATACGCATCAGAGGATCGATGCTGAAATTCGTAAGTATCAAAGTAAGGCAGCTTCTGCAAAGCGTGCGAATCAGATCAGATGGGCATCTGAAAAGGATGTGAAATCAGATCTGAAATCAGATGCGGCTCAGATCCCAACCAAGAACCAAGAACCAATAACCAGAGAGAGACGCGCTACGCGCCTGCCCTCCGACTGGGAGCCAAGCGAGGAGTTGATTGCTTTTGCTCGGAAAGAAAGGCCGGATCTAAATTTGCGCACCACGGTGATGTCGTTCATGAACTACTGGCACTCAAAAGCCGGACAAGATGCAACCAAGTTGGACTGGAATAAAACTTTTATAAATTGGGTGCTGAAGGAAAAGCAGGGTGCAGCCAAACCTGCACAACTTGATCCGTATGCAGGTGCGCTATGAGGGGGCACGAATTTGTGATTGGTTGCAAGCTAGCTTTTAATCCGCCCCGCGCCGTTTTTGTGGAGTTTGTTGGCGAGCCTGATTCCAGCCTGCCCATCCCTGTCGTGGTGGCCAAGCCTTTCGAGCGCGATTACCGTTGGGCAAGGGATTTGGTAGTACACGTCTCAGGAATCGATTCTGAGGCCGTTTTTGAGGCCGTAGAGGCGTTAAAACTGTTCAAGGCTAGGAGGATATTCGCCCACTACTTAGAAACGCCTACGCCCATCCTGTGGGACTCAGAGAGGGATGCATGAATACGATACCTGCCAACATTGATTTTCAAGTGTGGTACGACATGATGGAACCCGCGGTCATAATCAGGCCGGCGCGGGACATCGTTAGAGAAGCCATTGCGTTATTGCAAGCCACGCCACCAGCGCCGGTGGTTATGCCCTGGCTCAAGCTGCGAGGCTTATTCTCATTCAGGATCGGCGAGGTCACGATTTATGCCGGCCAAAACGGAAGCGGCAAATCGATGATCACGACCATGATCGCGCTGCAGTTGATCGCACAAAAGCGCAACGTTCTGATTGCAAGCTTCGAGATGAAACCGGCCACAACGCTGCAGCGCATGGTGCGGCAATTTGCAGGCACTCAGTTTCCAGGCGTTGATGACTATCAGCGGTTTGCGTCTTGGGCGGGTAATCACTTGTGGTTTTACGACAGGCAGGGTGATGTATCGCCAAATCAAGTCGTTGGGGTGTGCAACTACGCCGCTAAGGAACTTGAGATGCAGGACGTGTTCATTGATAGCTTGATGAAGTGCGTTAAGGGAGAGGACGATTACAACAGCCAGAAAAATTTTGTAAGTGACTGCACAAACTTAGCCCGCGACACAAACCTGCATGTGCATTTAGTCCACCATGTACGCAAAGGCCAAACAGATGAGGTCCTCCCGCAGAAGGTAGACATGAAGGGAAGCGGGAGCATTGCTGACCAAGTCGATAACGTGTTCATGATGTGGCGGAATAAGAAGAAGGAGAGGCTGCAGGAGGCAGGTCAGCCCATTGATATGGATGAACCCGACGCCATGCTTTTGTGCGAAAAACAAAGGAACGGCGAGCACGAACCGCGGTTAAGACTTTGGTATGACCGTCGATCACAACAATTTCTGGAGAAGGCCGGTGCAAACCCCTACCGATTCGATTCCGATTTTTGAAGTAGCGCTGCCATGGCCACCTACCGTGAATCTGTACTGGCGGCACAAAGTAGCTGGCAGGCTCGCAACCGTGTACGTTTCAGCCGAGGGCATGGCGTATCGCAAGGCGGTGAACAATCTGGTCTTGGAAGCGGCGATGGTTCAGCAGTACCAGAAGCAGGCTGGACCTTTACGCATAGTGATCGAGGCATTTCCTCCAGACCGCAGGAAGCGAGACTTGGACAATATTCTCAAAAGCCTGCTGGATTCACTGACGCACGCAGGGGTGTGGGAAGACGACAGTCAGATTGATGACCTGAGGATTTACCGATCAACCATCGCCGGCATGGTGAAAGTGAGGATTTATGAGCAAGCAGCATGACCCGCACGACGCAGTGCTTTACATCATTAAACATGCCGCGCAGTTTGCGGATGCAAAAGCGCAGCGCGTCTACCTTGAAGAGTTCAGGAAAAGTAAAAAGGCAATGCTGATGCGAGATAGTCTGGAGACTGCACTCGGCGCACAGGAACGCGAAGCCTATGCGCATCCTGAATATTTGGAATTACTTTTGGGTATTAAACAGGCAGTACAAATCGAGGAGAAACTACGATGGGATCTGATAGCAGCACAGGCAAGGATCGAGATTTACAGGACGCAACAAGCCAACCTGAGAGCCGAGGGGAAAGCGACGATATAGCCGGCTGGAACTTTATGAAGGAAACCATGCAGCAGCGCATGTCTGAGTTTCTTGGATCTGCAGCGATTGAAGATGATCATGGCTGGAGCCAGGTTGTGTACAAGGAAGGCTGGGGTGAAGGGTTTGCTGCAGGCTTGCGGTACGCAGCAGGCATCGGCGGGCGCAAATGACGGTTGATGAGAAGAAGCATCTCAATAAGCTTTCGGCCATTGGTTGCGTCTTGTGCCATCTGCTGGGCACGCCTGGCACGCCGGCTGAAATCCACCATCCGCGCAAGGGAACCGGCATGGGCCAGCGTGCAAGCCATTACGATGCAATACCGTTATGCACGGCCCATCATCGAGGAGACATCGGCATCCTCGGCATGGGCGTCAAAGCATTTACTCGGCATTACGACATCGACGAGGCGGGATTGCTGCACATCACCCGCCGTTTAGTCGCGCATAATGACCATTTGTCGGATGGATGGCGTACAGCTACACAAGTGGACTAAAAGCGTGTAGGATTGAGCCTGTAGTAACTAAACGGCGTAACCAACGGAGTAAACAAATGGCCACAATCATTCACAACGAGACAGCGTATTACGCAGGCGCACGCCGCAACATCATTGCGAATGCGCAGAAAACTTTTGCTCAAACGCACGAGGATTACGAGGCGGTCTTGGCCTTCATCGCGAATGGCCGGATTTTCGACGGTGGAAGCTTTGTCAGCTACGAGGAAAACTTCGTTGGATCGCTCGCTAAGGCCTATGACAACTTTGGCAAGCTTTCCGAGAAGCAAGTCGCTGCAGTCCGCAAGAGCATTGCAGAGCGTGCCAAGCGCCGTGCTGAGTGGGCAGACAAGCAAGCGGCACTCAACGCAACCCGCACACACATTGGCACGGTCGGCGAGAAAATCACGTTAACGCTCACCGTCAAAAAGATCATCCGCTTGGATGGCCAGTACGGCATCACCCTGTTGTGCATTTGTGAGGATGCTGACGGCAACGTAGTCATCTATAAGGGCTACTGCGAGGCATTCGATCTTGATCTACCAAGCGGTGAAACCAAGACCATCACGGTCAAGGCCACGGTGGCCGAGCACGGCGTGCGTGATGGCGTCAAGCAAACCATCATCAAGCGTCCCAAAGCAGTCTAAACAACCGGGGCTACGGCCCCATTACACGGAGAACATTATGGAATACAACATCGTTAACGCCGAAAACTATGACAGAATCTCACTCAGTGAGCACGAGGGAGGACTGTGGCTTACGGTCTGGAAAGTAGGCGCACATGCTTCCATCCATTTCAACCAAGAGCAGATTCGTGAACTGCACCAAGCCATTGGTGAGTACATCAAGGAGACAGCAGATGAAGAACTATGACTGGTGGTTAGATCGGCAACTCTATGAATATCACCGAGAATGCGAACGGCAAGAGCGCGAGCGTGAAGAGCTTGACGAGCAGCGGCAGGAGGACTTAGACTTGGACGAGTGGTCCATGTGAAGTCTCCTCACGTCCTCCCGACGATTTCCCCGGCATCGCGCCGGGGTTTCTTTTTGTGCTAAAGCATAGTAAAATCAAGCAGTTAAACGAGCAATCGTTCCCACGCCGCCACAAAAGCTTGCGGCTCGCGCAACAAAACCCTACCATCAACGGACTATGACGAGTCACTGAGAGTATGTGATGGCCAAGCCCGCAAAACCCGCAAACAAACCTGCGCCGCGCAAAACAGGCCGGCCAAGCAAATACACCGAAGAGCTAGCCAACGAAATCCTTACAAGAATCGCTAATGGCGAATCAATGGTGAAGATACTGAAAGATCCAGGGATGCCGACGCAGACTTGTGTGTATGAGTGGTTGCAGAAGATGCCGGCGTTTGCTGAGAAGTACGCCCGCGCACGCGAAGATCAAGCAGACACATTGGCTGATGAGATTCAGGCGATTGCTGACGAGACGCCCGACCTAAATCCGGTGTATGACAAGAACGGCGAACTGATCAGGCTAGAGTTGCACAGCGCTTACATTCAATGGCAGCGTAACCGCATTGATGCACGCAAGTGGATTGCCAGCAAGTTAAAGCCCAAGAAGTACAGTGACCGCCTGATGCATGCCGGTGACGCTGAGAACCCAATGCAGGTGCAGGCCGATGTGTCCATCTTCGACGCCATGCTGAAGAACTTAGAAGCGAAACGCCAACTTGGGGACAAGTGACCTCGAGCAGTTGCTGAGAGACCCGCAGGTACGGGCAGAGTACACGCGCCTGCCTGCTGACCAGGCTGCAGCTTGGGCCTGGCGGATGATGTGGCTAACCAAAGCACTCAAGCACCAGATCCTGCCGCACGGCGATGATTGGTCAATATGGCTCATGCTTGCAGGCCGCGGTGCCGGCAAGACGAGAACGGCAGCAGAGCAGGTTGCATGGTGGGCATGGTCCTACAAAGCCACGAGATGGCTCGTAGCGGCTCCAACGTCATCGGACGTGAGGGCTACACGCTTCGAGGGTGACTCAGGCCTTCTGAACGTCATTCCGCCCGTCCTAGTGGCCGACTACAACAAAGCGCTGCACGAGCTACGCCTGACCAACGGCTCGTTGATCAAGGGCATACCAGCGAGTGAACCTGAGCGCTTCCGCGGCCCGCAGTTTCATGGTGGCTGGTGCGATGAGTTGGCAGCGTGGGAATATATCCAAGCCTCGTGGGATCAGATCCAGTTTGGCATGCGCCTGAAGCTGCCTAATATGAAGACGCGGTTGATCTGCACGACTACGCCAAAGCCGCGGGACTTGATCCTTGATCTGATGGGCCGCGAGGGTGATGACGTCGTGCTCACCACGGCAAGCACCTATTCAAACTTAGATAACCTGAGCGAGAACTTCAAGCGCCAGATCCTGCAGTACGAGGGCACGAACCTTGGACGCCAAGAGATCCACGCTGAGATCATCGATCCGGAGGAGGGCGGCATTGTCCGCCGCGAGTGGTTCAAGCTCTGGCCGGCAGATAAGCCACTGCCCAAGCTTGAGTACATCATCCAATCCTACGATTGTGCCTTCACTGAGAAGACGCAGAACGACCCGACAGCCTGCATTACCTTTGGCGTGTACAAGCCACAAGACGGCGGCATGCGGGTGCTGATCATCGATGCGTGGCAAGACCGGCTGCAGTACCCTGACCTCAAGCCTAAAGTATTAGACGAGTACGAGATCGTGTTTGGTGAAGGCAAGGATGCAAAGCGTGTTGACCTAGTGCTCGTGGAGGACAAGGCCGCGGGCATCGTGCTTATCCAGGACCTGCAGCGTGCTCACATTCCAGTGCGCAAGTACAACCCCGGCAATGCTGACAAGATCCAGCGCCTGAGTATTGTGGCTAACGTCGTGAAGGCAGGAAGGGTGTATGTGCCGGAGTCGAGCGTTAATGCTGGCTACGTCAGGGACTGGGCTGAGGCCATGGTCACGCAGATCTGTTCGTTCCCCAACACGACACACGACGACTTCGTGGACGCATTCAGCCAAGCCCTCAGATACCTGCGTGATGCTGGCTGGCTGAGTATCGACCCGCCACCGCCCGACGACTACGACGAGGAAGATCTGATCGACGCTGGCATCACGAAGACCAATCCCTATGCGGCTTGACATGTTGATCATTGTTGGACAAAATCAGGATGTCTGTGTGAGAGCGGATAAAGCTGTTCGGTATGTGCCCTGCCTTCATGAATCCAAGCGTGAAGGACTCTCACCAGGGTACAGACCAAACAGCTTTTTTGTTTTCTATCAGTCCGTCCTCCGCACGATAGCAGTGGGCCTGCATGGGCCGCTCGGAAGGAAACACCGGCTGACACTATCCCCTGTCGCACGCCGTCTGGACTCTCAGCGAGGTACCAGGCAACACGCCTTTGATCAGGGAGGTAGACAGCAAAGGCATGGAAGGAATCGCTGGCTCATTGCTGCGCTGGCAGGGCATCAAGAAATGCGCCCTGTGGGCGAGGGAGGGTTGGTTCCTCCCCTGGGTGGACTATTCTCAAAACAATTGAGAGGGTATCATCCGCACAACAAAAGGGGCTAGCATGAGCAACTTACGGGCAAGGCTTGGGTTAAAGGACGGCGGCAGTCTGCGTGAGCGGCTTGGCTTAAAGGACGGTGGTCCTGTTCACATGGATAAGGGCGGTAAGTTGCCGCCAGGCGTTAAGCGTGCCACTGAGCAGGTAGACAAGTCCGCAGTGCTTGCTGCTGCCAAGCCTGCACGTCAAGCCATTCAGGGTTATCTTGGGATGGACCCGAGCTACAGCGTGATGGACCCGCAAGCAGAGAAGCTTGCCTCAGCCTACCGCAGTGGGGAGGCTACAAGCGTGCTTGGTGATTTGTTTGCAACGGTATCGCCGTTTGCCATAGCATCGGCTGCATCGAAGGTTGGACAGATACCTGGTGCAAGCATGGCAGTGCGGCGCGGAAGCACTCGCACATCGCCAGAGATAAATCTGCAAATGGCTCGTGAGCAAGCGGAAAAGATTGGGCAAGATCCATCGCCGTTAGCGCGATCACTTCAACAGGGTTATGAGCATGATTGGTATCACGGCACAACGGGCGACATAGAGCGCTTCAGGAAGGACCTGTTGGGTGGGTCAACAGGAGCGGAGAGCGCCAAGAAGGGATTCTTTTTTGCTAGAGATCCGCAGAACCCGCCTGCTCACATGCTTACTAAAGCGCCAGCAGACTCAAAGTCAGTCGAGCTACTTAGGCAATTAGGCATCCCCGAAGATCAAATCGCAAAGTTAAATACGGTGTCAATGAAGGGGCACGGTGCAGAAACTGCAAGTGGGTATTCGTTGCTAGGCGGATCGCGTGAATACAAAGAGGCGATGAGGAAGTCAAATGCAGCCCTTAAAAAGGGCAATCTCACAGAATATTTAAGAGAATTAGAAAAGGCAGCAGACATCGCTATATCAGATCAGAGATACAGACAGAGTCTTGTTGCTCGGTTTGGAGAGGCGCGAGATGAAATGCTTGATAGCATTCACAAGGCGATATACAACAAGCAGCTTCCACAGAATGAAGCAGAAGAGTTGGATAAGAAGGTCAAGGAACTCATGCCTTACGGCTGGTATACCAACTATTCTCCAGAGCAAATAAAGACGTTAAAAAAAGAAATAACCAATCTGGCGGGTGAAAAGCAAGCGGGGCCAGCGCTTAATAAGCTCGACAAATTTATGTCGGTTCGCAACGAATCGCAATTGGTTGATAAGACGCAAAGTGGCAGCAACGTCATGCCCGTCGCTTTGAGATATAAAAACCCGCTCGTTCACGACTTGCAAGGCAGCGCTTACCGAGATACGACTTACTCAGATTTAGTAGATCAAGCGATTAGACAGGGCAACGACGCTTTGATTTTAAAAAACACTTACGACCCTGGCGCAGGGAGATCGCAGCTTATTGACGTTGGCGTGGTGTTTAATCCCAATCAAATCAGAAGTAAGTTTGCAGCGTTTGATCCGACAAGAATGAAAGAGTCCGACATTCTTGCAGGCGTTGGAGCATTAGGCGCTGGGTTGGCCGCACCAAAAGTAGCGCAGCAGCTTGATCAATCAAACCAAGAAGCAGCGCCCCAAGAACCAGAGATGGCCAAAGGCGGTCTCGTCCACCTACAAGAAGGTGGCGATCCGATGGCTAGGTTCATGGGCAGGACCAAGCCACGGGGGATCATGCAAGCCAAGGGTTTTGGTGAAGGCAGCATCCTAGAAGATATCGAGCGTGTATCGCCAACCACTGCAGGCGTCATTGACGCGGCGCTCACGGCGGGTCCTGTTGTTGGCCGTGCATTAGCCTCGCCCGCGGTAGGCGTCGGGACCTTCGTCAAGGAGGCTATCAAGAGCCGTGATCTTAAAGACACGTTGCCAATGGAGCGCGCTCGTGAGGCCTTGCAAAGCTTCCCTACTGAGAACCTGCGCCTGCCACAGACAGAGAAGGGCACTGATTACCTTATAAGAGCCGCAGACGTACTGGAGCAGGGCGGACAGTTGCTTGAGAGTGCCAAGATCCCGCCGTTCATACCGTACTTAGGTACTGGCGTAAACATGCCTGGTGTTGGTGGCGCTTTGAGGCAAGCGGCAAAAACTACCGGTAAGGAAATGTTAAGGCCCGTTGATCAGGCGATGCGCGGCGAGGGAATGTTGGCAAAACCGCTACAAAGGGTAGCGCCAAGACAAGTTATGCCTGACACAATGACAGATCAAGGAGTGACTTATGAAACAATCACAGAAGGACCGTTCTACCGAGTCCGCCCTAGCCGTTCTCAAGCGGCTGCAGGGGAGGGTCGAGGCATTATCGAAAGAGTACGGGACGAAGCAGTTGCCCCAGGACGAACTGGAAGCGATGTTCCGCAACCAACTACGGATGAGGCAGTCAATCAAGCGATGAGCGACCCGGCGAACTTTGTTCGTCAGGCCGCAAGCAGTTATACGCAGGAAACCACTGGCAAACCTTATGAGTTGCCAGACATGCCTGAAAGCTCCATCTTCAAGCAGGCACCGATTGGCCGCTCCTTCATGCTGGCCACCACAGATGATCCCGCCTACAAGCAGGAGATTTTCCGCCAGTACGCCATGCAGATGCCAGAAGTCATTGAGCAGTCAGGCGCGACCAACTACGATGAATTACTGGTAGCAGCATACCGCCAAATGGCCAAGGAGACTGATGAGCAGTTCAAACGCTTGCCAGTCAGCCTGTCTTATCACCGCGCAGGCGAAGGTAATTACCGCAACAGCAAGCAAATGCTGCAAGACGTTTACGGAAACAAGCACCTTTACGTCTTCCAGGGTGGCGATGAGCATCCCTTCCTGAAGGATGTTGATCCCAAGACAGGATTAAACGAGAACGAGAAGTTTCGCGCTGTGCATGACTTTTTTGGCCATGCCATTCACGGCAATGAGTTTGGCCCTAAGGGTGAGGAAATCGCTTGGGCTGCGCACAGTCAGATGTACTCTCCGCTGGCACGTTTAGCCATGAGCACCGAGACGCGAGGTCAGAACAGCACAGTTAACTACACGCCGCTTAACGCCGCATTAAAGCGCACCATTAACGAGTTGCAATCGTTGCGCTACGAGGCCAATCGCCGTGGACGCACAGAAGAAGTTAAGCAGATTGATAAAGATATTGCTAAAGCTTACGAGACGTTCCAGTTTGCGCCGCAAAAGCCTTTACTCCTGCCGCCAGAGTTTTTAAGCACGTCCTACGCTGGCGAAATGCCGGACTATCTGCGCCCGCTGATCAGACCTATGGAGGGCACGACAGTCTCAACGCCGATGGTGCACTATAGCAGGAAGGCGGGGCTAACCGAGACTGATCCAGCGTTCTATGGCACGGGCATTAAGGGTGAGGAAGCAGCAAGACTCAGATTGCCCGGCGCTATATTGCCGCGGACTTACTTCTATGCTGGCCAGAACATGCAGCCTGAGGTAGGCCTTGGCCCGCATAAATACCGGGCAATCGGCGAGAACCTGTATGACTTGGCAGCAGATCCGCTGCAATTTCAAATCCTTGCACGCGAGACTACACGCATACCGATAACGTCCAGGTCAAACAAGGGATTGGCACAGCCTGATGAGGCTACTAATGCACTAGAGCGCCTTATTCGTGACTATGGGTATGCTGGGTACTTAAGCCCAAGGTTATCCAAGCCTAGCATTGTCATGTTTGGTAAGACGCCAGTGCAACCGTATGCTAAGGGTGGCAAAGTAAATATTTCTAATGATTTAGACATCATGCTGCTTGAGTTAATGCTTGCAAATCCCATTAACATGGCCAAGGCAGGCAAAGTGAGCAAAGCAGAGATTATTGCGCAGGCTATGAAAGATGCGGCAAAAGCAGCCAAACAAGCGCAAAAGGAAGGGCCGCCAACCCAAGCTGCAATAAATCGTGCTGAAGCAGCAGAGCGTGAGGTTCGCAAGCAAAAGGGTTTCGACAAAATGCGCCCTAGCGATCAAGAGATGACCATCCAGGCTGCTCGAGCTAAGGCTTTAGGCGTTGGCATTGAAAGGTCTACAGTCAACTTGCAGGCGGCGCTTCCTGACGAAAAGGATATTGCGAAGTCTTTAATGAATGTGCCAGCGTATAAGAGGGCTAACGCGGTACCAATTAGCGCAATTGAAGATGCCAAAAGACGACGCGCTGCATATCGTGAAGAGCCGGCAGTAACGCCAGGGCCAAATGCTAGCGAAAAAGAATGGGAAAAGTGGGGCAAGTCTTTCGGCGTGAATATGACGCTGAGTAAACCGGTACCTCTTGGTATATCAGATCCGCAAAGTAAGCGCGAGATTAAGATTCCTGGCGGGCTGGAAGGCACGTTTACCATTCCAGACATGTTTTGGATGAAGGCTAACAACGTAAATCCTGCGGCGTTGCCAAAAAAAGAACACGATCAATTGATGCTTAAGTTTATTCGCACGCATAACGTAAGCGATCCAGATCAAGTTGATATTTTCAATCGTTTGAACTTCGCGCTGCTGTCGCCCAACGCGCCGCTTACGCAGAATGAGTTTTTGGCCATGCGTGCTCGCATTCGTGACATGGACGAGTTGCGTGCTCTAGCAGCAAGAAAAGGCGAGCCTGGCCTGGCACAAAATTTGGCGGAAGAGATCGGCGTTTCCTCTGCTGGCAAGGGTGGCCTTGGCGTGTTGGGCACAGCAAACCTTGGCAATCAAGCAGAGCTTGCAAGGCTAATACTTGAAAAGCCTGAGATGTTCCAGATTCAGCCCGGCGAAACAATGCGCGATGTGACGATGCGCGTTATGAACCAGGTGCCAGGATTGGGTCCTAAAACAGCTTCACTCGGTACGCCATGGCTTGATTTAGAGAAAGCTAATACGTCAGCAGTAGACTTGCATATGATTCGTGATGCAACGCCTCGATTGCTGAACGATCCTGATGTTGGACCTGCATTCAGAGAGCGTATGGGTAAGTTGCTCGGAGTGGAGCCGACATTAGAGGCAATACTTGCGCAGCCGGCAAATAAAATTTAAGACAAGGCCGTTCAAATTGTTGGCGGCAGTGACGTGTCAAGAATGTACCGCACAAGACAAGGAGGTTTAAGCAATATTCCTGAGTCTGCCACGCCAGAAAAGTTGGTTTATGAACCCAAAAAATTTCAAGAATTCAATCCGTTTTACAAAAAAGTGGTTGAGTATGTTGATGAAAGCCGCGGCACCAACCCAGTTATTGAGTTATTCCCTGAGCAGTGGAGAAAGTGGGACATTATTCGGGAGCGCATAGAACCGCATGAGTTTGCTCACCCTGATTACAGAAACCTACCCAAGTCATCATTTAGCGAAATGTTAGATGCGCTAGAGGCGCACAAGAAGGCAGGGTACACGGGAACTAAGCCTGTTATGAGTCAATCAGATTGGCGCAAACTTTACTACGGGGCACTGGCGCCGATTGGTGTCGGCCTAGGGGCTACGGCGCTGTCCGAAATGGATACTGGCACGGATTATTGAATGCGTGATAACCGATCAATAAGCGTGTCAATAGTGTGTTTAGGAGTTTTTGAACTTGCATCAAGACCAGGCGACTCATGCAGATCTGCAACAGCTTTAGCCTCTTGGATAATGTGGTCCCTTAATTTCTGTGCAAACCATCTTAAAGCGCCAGTATCTTCGAGGTGGCATGAGGTTGCAAACTCGTGAAGGATGTCAGGTTTCATGGAAATTGCCTTTGTGATTTATACATTTTAATGCTTTGGCAAACGAGCGCGAAGGATTTTCACTATGGCGACTGAAATGCCAATTGAACAAGACTATGGCCGCTACATCGACCCCATGCAAGATGAAGAGGACTTAGAAGAGGGTCTTGAGGTCGAGTTGCAGAATGAATCTGCAGAACTTGAAGAACTTCCTGATGGTTCCGTGCGGGTTCACTTTGACGATCTGAAGGGTCCAGACGAGTCGCCAGACTTTTACGAAAACCTGGCAGAGAAAATTGACAACATCAAGCTGTCAGCGCTGGCTATGCGCTATGTCAACCTAATTGATAAGGACAAGCAAGCACGCGAAGACCGCGATAAGCAGTATGAAGAGGGTCTTAAGCGTACCGGCATGGGCAAAGATGCGCCCGGCGGTGCCACATTCATGGGTGCCAGCAAGGTTGTCCACCCTGCCATGGCTGAAGCTTGCGTGGATTTTGCCTCGCGTGCTATTAAAGAACTGTTCCCGCCTGATGGTCCGGTCAAAACCAAGATCTTAGGCAAGGTTGATAAGGAAAAAACAGAGCGTGCCGAGCGCAAACGCGACTGGATGAACTGGCAATTGACTGAGCAGATCGAAGAATTCAAGGACGAGCAGGAACAATTGCTCACACAACTGCCGCTTGGTGGCTCGCAGTACCTAAAACTTTGGTATGACGAGCGCAGAAAGCGCCCTTGTGCTGAGTTTTTGCCCATCGACAAGGTCCTGATACCGTTTGCCGCGTCCAATTTCTACACTGCGCAGCGTGCAACAGAGATTCACGAGCTAACAGAGTTTGAATTTAAGCAGCGGATTGACTCAGGCATGTACAAAGACGTGTCAATTATCCGCGCCACGATGGAACCGGGCGAGACGCACGCAGAAAAGGCCAACAACAAGATTGAAGGCCGCAAGTATGACGAGAATGACGACGGTTTACGCACGGTTTTCCACACCTACACCTACCTCGAAGTTGAAGAAGACAGCGTTACTGACGGCGAGATGGCCCCATACATCCTGATGATCGACAAACTGGACAACGAAGTCATCGGTTTGTACAGAAATTGGGAAGATGGCGATGAAACGATGACCAAGTTGGATTGGGTTATCGAGTACAAGTTCATTCCATGGCGTGGCGCTTACGCAATTGGCATGCCGCATCTCATCGGTGGCCTATCAGCAGCGCTTACAGGCAGCTTGCGGGCGCTTTTGGATGCCGCGCACATCAATAATGCGCCGGCACTACTCAAGTTTAAGTCTGCAAAGGTCTCAGGCCAAAGTCAACAGGTCGATATCACGCAAGTAGTGGAGATCGAAGCGGCACCAGGCGTGGATGACATTCGCAAGCTTGCCATGCCCATGCCGTTCAACCCTCCATCGGCAGTGTTATTCGAGCTTCTAGGCTGGCTAGACAAGGCTACAAAGGGCGTTGTGACCACGGCTGAGGAAAAGATAGCCGACGTAACTGCACAAGCGCCTGTAGGCACCACACAAGCCCTGATTGAGCAGGGTGCCGCGGTGTTTTCTGCCATCCACAGTCGTTTGCACTCCTCGCAAGCGCGTTTGCTCAAGGTGTTAGGTCGTCTGAACCGCTGGTATCTCAAAGATATGCGCAAAGGCGAGGTGGTTCACGACCTAAAGATTGAGATTGAGGATTTTGAGCGCAATGGTGACGTGGTTCCGGTCTCTGACCCGCATATTTTCAGCGAAACGCAGCGCATGGCCCAGATTCAAGCGGTATTGGCCCGCTCGGACAAGGCCCCAGACCTCTATGACCGCCGTGCCGTGGAAGAAAGACTCTTAAAGCAGCTAAAAATCCCTGCGTACAACGAATTGCTCAAGAATACGCCGTCACCTAATGAGCTTTCGGCCATCGATGAGAACGTAGCCATGTCATTAGGTCAGAATGGCTACGCTTACATGCACCAAGACCATTTGGCGCACATCCAATCCCACTTGGACTTTGCGCTTAACCCAGCATTTGGTGGCAATTCCATCATGGCAAGCATTTACCTGCCGCGGGCACTGGAGCACATCAAGCAGCACATGGTGCTGTGGTATCTCAACCGCAGTCAGGGCTACTTGCACAAGCTGCGCGGCAAGCCGTTGGATGAGGATGAGTATCAAAACCACCGTATGACGCCTGAGATCGACAAGACGTTGGCGCTTGTCTCGCAGCATGTAAAGCAGGACAGCGAGCAAGCGTTCCAGCAGATCCTGCCGCTCGTGCAGCAGTTGCTAGACGCGATGAAGCAGTTAACACCGCAACCACAGCTACCGCCTGAGGCGCAGGTCCTGAAGGAAACCAGCTTGGCTGAGACGCAGCGGCGTGCTCAACGTGATCAGGCTGAAATGCAATTGAAGGGCGCGGACATGCAGCAGAAGGGTCAGTTGAATATGGCTCGGATGCAATCAGAACAGCAGCGTGCCGCGGCAAGGGATCAGTTGGATGTCGCGCTCAATGCCACAAACAACTTAACCAAAGAGAGGATTGAAACTGCGCGTCTGACGCAAAAAGATGAGCAGTTACAAGCAGAGCAGTATGAGACTGCAATCAGGCTTCAGAATGAAGCGCAACGTAACTTAGGAGTCAGCCGTGGCCCAACCATCCAATAACCTGAAAGACATGGAAGCTGTGCCGTATCACAAGCGCATCGCCATGGGAGCCAACCTTGACGGCGCAAGCCTGCAGTCCAAGGGACAGCAACAGCAACCCAAAGCCAAAGGAGGCCTTAGCCAAGTGCCAAAGAAAAAGTGAGAACCATTTCAGATCTGATCGGCGCATTAAAGGCACGCCAAGCTGAAATAAGCTTTGCTCTAGCGGCAGGTAATGCCGCGTCATGGGAGGCGTATCAGCGTATGGTTGGAGAGTATCTAGGCCTAAAGAAGGCGCTAGAAATCGTTGACGATTTAATGAGAGAAGATGATGAAGATGAATGAACCAGTAGCGTCTGACGACGCTGAGATGGCTTGGGCATTTCCGAGCGTAGATCCTGGTGCGAAACCTCTTGGTGGCCGTGTGATGGTACAGATCCGTCGCTCCAAGAAAAGAACCACCAAAGCAGGCATCGTCTTGGTTGAAGAGACCAAAGAAACTGAGAAGTGGAACACGCAGATTGGCAAGGTTGTCGATATGGGAGCGCTGGCATTTCGTAAGCGCGATTCGATGGAACCTTGGCCTGAAGGTGCGTGGTGTCAGGTTGGCGACTTTATCCGTGTGCCCAAGTGGGGCGGTGATCGCTGGGAAGTCAAAGTACCAGGCGAGGACCAAGGGGAAGATCCTGCGTTATTCATGATCATTAACGACCATGAAGTGATCGGGAAAATCACTGGTAACCCATTAGAGACGAGGGCATTTCTATGAGCGCCGAGGAAAAAGATGACGTCCTTGATATTAAGGAAGAGAAGGATGGCTCAGTTATTGTCGAAATGCCTGATACGGGCGATGAGGTTGAAGATAACGAGCCAGCGCAAGTTGCAGAAGGCGGTCCTGTAGCTGACGACGATGCGGATCATCACGATGATACGGAAGCAATTCGTGCTGCCAAGCGTAATCGCCGTCGTGCTAAACGCGATGCCGCCAAACAGCATCAGATTGAGAAAGATCATCGACTATCGATGCTGCAGCGCCAAAACGAAGAGTTGCTGCAGCGCTTGGCAGTCATTGAGCGCAAAACACATGCAGGCGAAATAGCGCAGATTGACGAGGCCATTCGACAAGCAGCAACGAGCGTTGAATATGCCAAGATCAAAATGTCACAAGCCACTAATGAGCAGGATGGCGAAGGGCATACCAAAGCGCAAGAGATGTGGTTTGATGCGCGAAAGAAGCTTGAGGATTTGCAAAACCTCAAACGGGTGGCGGCACAGCCAAGACAAAATCAAAGCTTGCCAAATCCCAAGATTGCAAATTATGCGCAGGAGTGGCAAAAGCGTAATCCTTGGTTTGATCCTAACGCCAAAGATCTTGATTCTAAAATTACAAAAGATGTGGATGAGCATTTAGCCCGCGAGGGTTGGGACCCCGCATCTGAGGAGTATTGGGAAGAGTTAGATAGACGCTTGCGCCAATATGTTCCTCACAGATACAATAGTCATGAAGGAGGTTCCACGTCTAAAAATAGGCCGCGTTTTATGCAAGCAAGTACGGGCCGTGAATCAGCAGCGTCAGCAGGTGGGCGCAAAGTATTTGAGCTTTCAGCAGAACAAGTGAGAGCAATCAAAGAAGCTGGTTTATGGGACGATGAAAAGGCTAGAAACCGAATCATCCGCCAGTACGCTAATCAACAACGGGCTTAGGAGTAAGATATGGAATCACGCTTAAAGAAATCACTGACTGCAGGTGGCCGCGAATCACGCGCAAGCGAAGATGTAGTGCGCCAAGCCGTGCAGGAAGAGTTCCTCTCCGCACAGGACATTGACAAAATGTGGAGTGATGAGTGGACACAATCGGCTTTGCCGAGAGTCCCGGATATTCCGGGTTGGCATCTTTGCTGGCTTTCTACAACCAACAGTTACGACACGATTGATAAGAGAATCCGACTTGGTTACGTTCCGGTGTTAGCCGATGAGTTACCAGGTTTTGAGAATTATCGGGTCAAGGCGGGCGAACACGTTGGGCATATTTCCTGTAATGAGATGTTGCTGTTTAAGTTACCGATGGACGTGTATCAAAAGGTAATGACGCGGTTGCATTTTGACAAACCTCGTGAAGAGGCTGAGAAGATTAAAGTGCAGTTAGATAATCTTCAGGGCGCACGAGATAGTCAAGGCAGGACATTATTGCAAACGGAAGGCCAAGGACTTGACAGCCTTGATAAGGCACCCTTTAACCGGCCCCCGATATTTGAGGGCTAACTCGGAGTTAGACTATGTCAGCTACAAGTGCTCCGTTTGGTCTGCGTCCCGCATTCCACCCCAGTGGGTTGGATCGTGCGATTGCATTCACAAACCCATTTGCTTACGCGACTGGCTACGCCTCAAACATCTTCAAAGGCCAAGCCGTCACCCTTGATCCTGGTACAGGGTATCTGATTAAAACCGCTTCAGGCGGCGCTATTTATGGCGTCTTCGATGGTTTTGAGTGGACTGATACCACGGGTCGTCGTCGTGTTTCCAACTATTACCCCGCAAATACTGCGTTCCAACAAGGCAGCGCAATTGCTTATGTGTGGGTTGATCCGCAAATTGTCTATGAAGTTCAGGCAGAAGGTTCAATTCCTTACACCGCAGTGGGTCAGCAGTACGATATCACTAACAATGATAACGGCTCGACCACCACGGGCTTGTCGCAATGCACGATGGGAACATCGGCTGCATCGCAATACAACACGAAGCAGTTGCGTGTGATTGATGTTGCTCCGTATCCCGGCAACGCATGGGGAGATACTTACACCATCGTGCGTGTACAGATCTCTGAGTCGCAATTCCTTGGCATCGGCACTGGCGCAGCAGTCCAGTACCCTGCCACGATCCTATAAGGAGGGCTAGATCATGGCAGCCCCAATGCGCAGTACGGACTTTCGGAGCATTGTTGAGCCTATCCTCAACGAGTGCTTCGATGGCGTCTATGATCAGCGTGCCGACGAGTGGAGCCGTGTGTTCCGCGAGCAACAAGGCATTCCTCGTAACTACCACGAAGAGCCGGTCCTCTACGGTTTCGGCGCAGCACCGCAGCTTCCTGATGGCACACCAGTGACCTATCAGCAAGGCGGTGTGCTCTTTCTCAAGCTATCGTGACTGGGAAACAGATCGGAAGAGCACACGTCTGAACTCCAGTCACTCCGCGAAATCTCGTATGCCGTCTTCTGCTTGAAAAAAAAAAAAA